>Ga0209755_10002612_pt1 | contig 24357 bp, 23 predicted proteins | sample TergutCo191P1_FD_187301 | JGI IMG/M metagenome (GOLD analysis project Ga0209755, IMG submission 187301) | Cornitermes sp. P1 segment gut microbial communities from Petit-Saut dam, French Guiana - Co191P1 (SPAdes) (version 2) | ecosystem: Host-associated > Arthropoda: Insects > Digestive system...
CCGCCGGGTCGAGAATGCTCTCCCTCAGCGTCACGAAAACCCTAGCCTTGTACATCCCTCGCTCCTTAACGTCGTGCTTCGTCCGTCGCCAACCGCCGCGCAATCGGCGCGAATACCCTTAGCCATACTAACAAATCGCAGGAAGCGGGGGAAGCCGCAGACCACAGGTCTGACCCCGCGCTCCAGCCCCGCTAGCGCGGGTCTTCCGCTGCCCCCTCAGCGGGGGCTCCGCCCCCGCAACGCCCCCGCCTTTTCTCCAAGCCCTCAACCAACAAATCAATATCCTCAACAATCGCAAGAGCGCCCATGGTATGCAAAGCCCCGTAACAAGCGACGACATAATCGATAACGTCGTGCTTCCTGAAAAGCTCGATAACCTTCCCCGTCATGCCCTTCGCGAACTTGTTTGCCAGTCAAAATATTGTACCTCTAAAACTTAAAAAGATATCAACGTGCTAGGAAGTTGATGCTCATTCGTTGTATTTTGAAGGTTCATTTATACAAAAACATTTACCCTTATCATCGAATCCTACCAAGCCGAATTTTCCTTTCTTTATTAAATTGTGAGTATTATCTTCTATTTCTATCAATGCCATGTTTTCCCATTTGAGATCTGTGAATACTTCCTCTTGTACCCATAATGATATTATAGAAGTATCACTGTAAAAACATTTTTTTGTTTTTATATGTTTATCGAGACGAAAAAATTTGGTTAATTCATAATCATTAAAATCAATACCTCCATTTAAAGTTATACAAAATATTTTTTCTAGCTTATCGTAGTATTTTGGTATGATTATTTTCCCCACAGTTCCATCAAATCGTGGAAAAATAGTTTCTCTTCCTTTTAATCGTGGGAATTGTTCTTCAAATTTTAGTTTCTGCACAATGAGTGAAAATTTTTCCATTGCAGTAATAAAATCTACTTCCGATAAAAATGCTAATTTCAGACAGTCTCCCACTTCGCCAAATGAGAGAGCATCTTTTTTTCTTTGGGATAACGCTTCCCGTTTCATTATCTCACGGATACTTTCAAAAAAATCATTATAATCTACACTGTTTTGCGCTTGAATATATTCAGATTCAGCTACATCAAGCAACATATAGTACATATAACCTTGCTGTGTAAGTTTATTAGAAAACTGCCTTGCCTGCATTTTCATTGTAGGAAAAAGTAAGAAATCCTCTTTGTCTTTATCTTCAATACAGCCCTCTGTATGAAATACTATTTGGTTTGATATGTCATTTCTGCATGACAAACAGTAAATTCGAGGCATAGTTATTTCTTTCCCGCAATATTCACAAGTTAATGTCTGCCAGAACAATATTTTCGCTTCCACTAATTTTTGTATTAAATCAATAGCTCCAATACCTGAAATATCAAGAGAAGAGGTGAAATCATAAAATGTTATATCCCTAGAAAAAGCCGATCTAAACAACAGTTGATGGAGTGTCTCTAACTTCTGGCTTTGGATATCCTGATGATTCCTTAGATAGTTTATGAAGTTCAGAAATGAAGGCATCACGTACCCTCCTTGAATAATTAGGAGTGCGGATTATCCACTCTCCGCTGATGCTACGATATTCAAACGAGACCGCTTCTATTTCTGCTTCACCATTTGGGGTGTCTTTGAATGCTTTAATAAAAACACCTGAACAATCAAGTGGTCTTTCTGCACTTAAAACCTCACCTTGAATACGTGTTCGTTTCCTGTTAAATTTTTTATGCTTATCAAAAAACCCTGCAAAAGTTTTATATTCTTGATAATAATCCCTTGCAGTGTTAGCCACATTTTTGATTTCTAAACGATGAATGTTTGCTGTAACATCTTCAGCATTTAGCAGTTCAGTTTCTTCAACATAGTAAGATGCTCCGCGCATGACAGCAAGGGAATCTTGGTTATTCTGCCCTTCTAGCTTTGTTCGAAGCTCGGAATTCGTTATTTCATCCTGCTTATCAATGGTGGCAAATGTAGTCTTATTTTGTAATTGCATTGTTTCAGCGATGAAAGATAAAGCCTCAATTTTTACTTTCTGACGATCATCGGGTTTCCCTTCAGTTTCGTTCCATTCGCTTAAATCGGACAATAGTTCTGTTGTCTCGTTGACCCAATCAAATTCCACCCCGACTTGAAATTTATAAGGAGTCGCTACAGAAACTAATACATCCTGCAAAGAATCAATTGAATTTTTAAAACGAAGTTTAATTTCTGCTTCAAGTTGATCCCATATATCTTTTGTGACATCCCTTTCTTTTAATTTTGCTTTCATGATTCTGGCAGTACGTCTACTGACAACAATTTTTGTTTTTTGTGCTTTCTCATCTTGCACTATTTCTTGAATCATCCAACTATCCGATACTTACTATTGAGTGCTTTTTATCTGGGAATGCCTGCAATTTTTCCCTGTCATTATCCGAAAGTGGTGGTGTTTTCACCAAACGAATAGCTTTTGGTGATAGTTGATCAAAACGCACCACGAATTTTTCGAAATGAAATAAATTTGCATCGTAAACGAGTACTTTCTTTAATATCTCCTCTGTGTCTACAATGTTTGATAGGAGCCAGTTTTTTCTGAGAAGTTGCTTAGAATCAGGGTTAATATCCCACAATTGCTCTATATATTCTTCACGTAGCTGTTTAGGAAATGCGTTGTATCCATGTAGAGCCCAGAGAGTACGGAACAATAACTTTCTACCCTCGGTATCCAAATTTTTTGACTGTTTATTTTTTTGCGAATTTTGTTTCTTTGCCATACTGCTCCACCCCTTTATATTACATAATATCTTCCCAAATAATACCTGTCGGGCACAATACTATGAAATCTAGCGATCATCAGGTATGCCATAGTATTAGGCTTCATTTTGGAACAACTTCAACGATATCCTAAAAAACAACATAAATCCTACATTTTGACCATAAATAGATTCCATCAGCTCATTTCCCCTCTACCACTTTAATCTCAGCCTCCGTTAAACCATACAATGCATACACCGCCGTGTCAATAGCTTTTTCCACGCCTTCGATCTGCCTGGCGATCATCGTTTTTACCTGCTGGTTCGGCTCGGCGGCTTCCTTTTGCTTGAGTTGCATCACTTTGTCCACAAAGGATACAAGGCTGTCGTGTTTGGTTTTTTCCGGGACAACGAACGGAAGGTTCTTCACGTTTACCGTTTTGACCTGCGCGAATGCTCGACCAGCTTCTTCCGTCACCGCTTGATAGATATGGTTCATCAGCTTTGAATTTATCAATGCCAGAACGTACTTTAAGTCGATCTGGTCTTTGATGCTGTCCTTGGGCAAAACAATATGCACTGTTTTGTCGTTGTGATATCCTTCCGTGTCAATAGCGGCAATCAAGGAGCTAGATGTTTGCCTATAAATGAGCTTTGGTCTTGTCTCTAGCAATTCTGGCGTGAAACGAAACACGTCGTTGCTTTTCAGGAATTTGGCGTAATTGTGCTTTAGATATTGTGCGGGCTTAGTCAGAATGTATTTCTGGATGTTAGAGCCTTTGTAATAAGGAATGTCCAAATCATCGTTCTTGCTTCCCGAGTATAAAACCCTTGAACCCACGGAATCGCCGCGGACTTTTCCCCTGCCTATAGACCAATAATTATAGCCGACGTCTTTCACAAGAAAGAAATCATCGAGTTTCTCGCATTTTGCAAGTTTGGCGACAAGGCTGTCCACTAAAGCGAAGACTTTTTCCTTGGAGCTTACTTTGCCCTTTACCGCGTCAATATCAGACTTCAGAACCCATTTCGTTCTGGGTTTTTCCTTGGAAATGTTGAAAATAGCCGTAAAAACCGTTGCGTCCCTGAATATCTGCTTGTTCCCAAAATCAAGGATTTCGTTGATCCGATAGTTCATTAAATATTGGCGGATGTCTTTGAAATAGTCCCCTTTCAGATACGTGTTTGGCGTGATTAGAGAAAAAATCCCCTCCTTCCTTAACAGGCGTATTCCCTTTACCATGAACGCCACATACAGATCGTTGTTCCGCTGAAATTCGGGATAATCGTTTTCGATGTGTTTCTTGATCAGTTCATCGAAAATAAGCACATAAGGCGGATTGCCGATAATGACGTCAAAGCCGCCAGCCTTGAAAATGTCCAGAAACTCCTTCTCCCAGTCGAAACAATTCACTTTGATTCTGTCGGCGTCGGCGATCTCGAGATCGCCCTGGGCGTAGAAGTCAGTTCCGATAAGGCTGTTGCCGCATTTTACGTTGTCTTCCAGCGACGGCAAAAGCTTGATGTCCGAATGCTTGAAAAGCTCGCCCTTGGCTTCCCTGCCTTCGTTTTCCAAGAGCTTCAGGTACAGGGACAGCTTGGTCACTTCCACCGCCTGGCTGTCGATGTCGGCGCCGAAAACGCTGGATGTCAGGATGCGCTGTTTTTCCTCTATCGCGAGCTTGTACGAGCGGAAAGCCGGCTCGTAGATTTTGCCGCTTTTAAGCGCGGCTTTTTTGTTTTTGGCCTGCGCGTAATAATCAAGATGGTAGTCCAGCAAATACTGATACGCGCCGACGAGGAACGATCCGGAGCCGCAGGCGGGATCGCAAATCTTGATCTTCGCAATCTCCTCCGGCGTTTTGCCCTTGATTTTTTCGCCGACAGTGTTCCGCGCGATATAATCGACGATATATTGCGGCGTGTAAAACACGCCCCCGGCTTTTTTCACCTCGGGCTTTTCCTCGATGACGGCGGTGTGGGCGTCGCCCTTTATCGCGCGGAAGCGTATCGTCTTGCCCAGAAAGCGCTCGTAAATGCTCCCAAGGATCTCGACCGGAAGGACGGAAAACTCGTAGGGGCATTCCGGATAATACAAATTGACGATTATGTTCGACAGAACCTTGTCGTCGATGCGCACGTCGTCAATCCAGCCGGCGGCGGCGAACAGTCCGGCGTTGTACTTCGCGTTGGCTTTTGCGAAAATCTGCAAAAGCTTTTCGTAGACGTTCGCGGTCCTGGCGACGGAGAGCAGCGCGTTCCCGTCCTCGATTCCCTTGTCCTCGGCGATGCGAAGAAAGATTATGCGGTCGATGATTCTCTGCACCGCGGTGTTGAGGTTGTGGACGGAAAGCCCTTTGTTGTTTTTGGCGACGTTTTTCGCAAGCTCGACGCGCCAGCTCTCGACGAGCGCCAGAAGCTCGGCGTCCACTTCCGACGTTCCTTTCTTGTTTTTGTTTTCCTCGACGTACCTGTCGAAGCTGCCCTTGAGGATCGCGTCTTTGGAAAAAGTGTTCAGCAAAAAATCGAAGTGGCGCTCGTACTCGTCGAAGGCGCAGTAGAAAATTCGCGCGGCGCTTGCCTTGTCGTCCTTGCCGGGCTTGATTCGGGTGTCGTAAACGGCGAATTCCTCGAAGTTGGTCAAAATCGAAAGGGGCAGCTTGGCGGTGTATGCGTAGCGGCGCACCTGATAGGCGCCTTCGGCGGCGTCCTTGACGTTCACCGAGGGCTTTTTCGCCTCGACGAAAAACCTGCGCGCGCCGCCTATGCGAAAGCTGTAATCCGGCGCTTTCTGCGAGCCGTCGATTTTTACCTTGTCCTCCCGCACGACATCGCGGTAGGTTTCGGAAAAGCCCTGGCTGTTCGCGACGTCCCAGCCGAGCAGGGCGAAGAATTTGTCGATGAAGTCGGCGCGCGCGTTGGCTTCGTCGTAGCGCCCGCTTTTGTATTGGGACGAGTTCGCGGAGAAGAGCGCGACCAGGGCGCGGAGCTGCTCGACGCGCTCGGCTTCCGACATGGGCTGCGTTTCTTTCCTCACTGTTTCGGCGCGCTCCTTGGCTAGGCTATGCGGCATTGTACACGGCCATCGGCGCCTTGCCTATTCCCCCGGCGCCGCCTCGCCGCCGCGGGAGAATGCGCCGCTGCCGACGTAGGCGCGGCGCTGTTCGGGACGCGGGCGGGGGGCACAAGGTCTGGGTTGCCGGCGAAGGCGCGGCTGCCGATGTAGGCGACGCTGCAGGGGATGGCCACTGAGCCGAGGCGGTTCGACTCGAACGCGCGGGCGCCGATGCTTTCAAGGCCCTCTTCCATTTCCAGGCTGGAGATGGCGTTCAGCGCGAACGCGCCTTCCCCGACGCGCCCGGCGCTGCGCCAGGGAGGGAGACGCTTTCAAGCTGGTTGCCGGCAAAGGCCTCGCGGCCGATATAGGCGACGCCTTCGGAAAAGCCGGCGCTGGACAGGCGGTTGCCGCCGGCGAACTCGTCGAGCAGCCAGTCGGCGGGGCTGCCAGGATCGCGAAGGCCGGCGCCGGCAAAGGCACGCTCCCCGATGCTTGCCGCGCCGCCGGGGATGAAGACGCTTTCAAGCCGGTTGCCCCAAAACGCGTAGCAGCCGATATGCGCCACGCTCGCCGGAATTTCCACGGCGGAAAGCGCCGCGCCCTGAAACGCGCCGCGGCCGATGCGCGTCACCCCGAACGGAATATGCGCGCGGGAAACCTGATGCAAAAGGACATGCGTGCCATGCAGCGGCGCGAAGCCGCTGAAGGCCCCGTCCCCAATCGACACGGCCGGCAGGCCGCGAATCAGCGCGTGGATTTGCGCCTCGGCGCTCCTGCCGATGTATCTTGCGATTTCGACGGCGCTGCCGCCGGCTATGAGCCGCACGGCGAAGTCCCCCTCCGCGAAGACTTCCAGGCAGGGCAGCAGGGCGAACGGGTCAAACGCGCAGACTTCGACGCCGGCGCCTTCCGGAACGCCGGCGAAGGCAAGAAGGTTTTGGGCGAACGCCAGGCGGCCGATGCGCCTTGCCGTGTCAGGAATTTCGGCGAAGCAAATGCCGGCGCGGAGGAACGCCCGTCGCCGATTTCCGCGACGGGCAGGCCGCCAAGCTCGCGCGGGGTTCGAATCTCCCTGCCAGGACCCCCTGCACTCGACGATTTTCGCCGCGGCTTCCTCGCCATTGCCAATGATTTTTGCAAGAAAGCCGGCGCTCTCGAAAAAGCGCCCGCCGGGCTCGAAGCTCAGCTCGACGCCGGCGTCAAAGGCGCGTGCCCCCTCGCCCGGGCGCCGCGATCGCCCCGATCATTTCCCGCGAGACAGGCTCGCCGCCGCCGCCCAGCGCGGAAAAGCTCATCCCCTTGTACGTCCAGCACGCCCTGCCGATGCCCAGCTCCTCGAGCAGCGAGGAGGCGTCGCTCAGCCACCTGATCCTGCTTTCCAGGTCGGCCAGATCGATGGCGCCGTACTCGCCGCAGTAAAGCTGCCTGCCGGTCCTCCGCGCGAACTCGGCGGCGGGGGCCATCATGGCGGCGAGGTAGGCGCGGTCGAAGACGGTTTCGGGGCCTATGGGCTCGCGGGTTTCGGGCCTGCGCCCGCCGAAATGCGCCTTGAGCCTTTCAAGGCCCTCTATCCGGCCGGGGTAGCGCTGGCTCACGCCGGAGCCCCCAAGCGGCGTCCAGGGCGCCATTTGGTGGGTGAACAGGAAGGGCTCGTAGAAGTGGAAGTTGTACAGCACGCGCTCGTCGGCCCAAAGCTCAAGCGCCTCGAGCCCGGCTGCGGAATTGTAGCCCGCGCCTCCGAGCAGGACGTGCCGGCTCGGGTCCTCCCCGCGGATGGCCTCGATGGCCATCCGCGCCACCCTGTTCCACCCCTCGCCGCGCGCGTCGACGATCTCGTTGAGAAGCTCGAAAGCCAGGCCGTCGCCCTCGCCCCTGTAGCGCCGCGCGATTTCGCGCCAGAGGGAAACGAAGCGCCTCTGCGCGCCCTCGTCGGAGAAAAGGACGTTCTCCTCGGCGCCGGCGCCGAAGGCGTAGCCCGGCGCCCTGTGCATGTCCAGAACCAGGCTAAGATTCGAGGCCTTGCACCACCCGAGCATCCGGTCGATGGCGGCGAAGCCCTCCTCGGCGTACTCGAAGGGCCTTGCGTCGCTTTCGAGAACCGGGTAGTCGAACGGGAGCCGGACGTGGTCAAGCCCCCACGACGCGATCCTCTCGACGTCCGCCCTGCCGACGAAGCCGGCGACGTGCTCCGGCGCCAGGCTGCTCTGCGATATCCAGCCCCCGACGTTGATGCCCGCCCTGTACCTTTCCAAAACTATGCCCACGCGCTCCCTCCTCGCCCCCCGGGGCGGCGCCGGCCTGCCCCGCGCCGAAAAAACGCGGCGCGCCGATCATCCCGGCGCCTTCGCCGAGCCCCGGCTCAGCGAGCGCCGGCTCGGCAAAATTCCCCGCCGCGGCGCAGCGCCATGCCGCCGGGCCCGAAAGCCGCGCCGCCGCCTGTCTGGGCGCCGCGCCCGCCCCGCGCCTCCGCCTGCCGGGCGGCGCATTTTTCAGGAAAGGCCGGCCCTCTCGAATATCTCGTCGACCCGCCTCACGTGGTAGGCCGGATCGAAGCAGTCGGCGATCTGCTCCGGGGACAGCCTCGCCGAAATTTGCGCGTCCGCCTCGGCCAGCTCCCTGAAGCCTGAGCCGCCGCCGGGCGCCTCCTCCCATGCGCGCATCGCCAGCGGCTGCACCAGGTCGTAGGCCTCCTCGCGCGAGAGCCCGGCCCCGACCAGCGCCAGAAGGACGCGCTGGGAATAGACAAGCCCGTGCGCGGCGCCCATGTTCCGCAGCATGCTTTCCGGCAGGACGCGCAGGCCCCTTATTATGCCGGCAAAGCGGTCCAGCATGTAGTCCAGGAGGATCGTCGAGTCCGGCAGGATGATGCGCTCGGCGGACGAGTGGGAGATGTCCCGCTCGTGCCAAAGCGCAACGTTTTCGTATGCCGCTGCCATGTGCCCGCGGATCACGCGCGCAAGGCCGGACATGTTCTCGCAGCCGATGGGGTTTCTCTTGTGCGGCATGGCCGAGGAGCCCTTCTGCCCCCTGGCGAAGGGCTCCTCGGCCTCGCGCACCTCGGTCCTCTGCAGGTGCCTTATCTCCACGGCCATTTTCTCGATGGACGTCGCGATCAGCGCCAGCGCCGCGACGTAGTGCGCGTGCCTGTCGCGCTGGAGGGTTTGGGTGGAAATAGGGTCCGGCTCAAGCCCCAGCCTCTCGCAGACGTGCGCCTCCACGGCGGGCGGCGCATGCGCGAAGGTGCCGACGGCGCCTGACACCTTGCCCACGCGAACGCCCCGGGCCGCGGCCTTGAACCGCTCGATGTTCCTCTTGGTTTCCTCGTGCCAAAGCGCCAGCTTGAGCCCGAAGGTGGTGGGCTCGGCATGCGCGCCGTGGGTGCGCCCCATCATGATCGTGCGCATGTGCTCGCGCGCCCTTTCGGCGAGGGCGCCCTTGAGCCCCTCAAGCCCCTCGAGCAGCAGATCGCTTGCCTGCCCGAGCAGGAAGGACAGCGCCGTGTCGACGACGTCGGTGGAGGTCAGGCCGTAGTGCACCCACTTGCGCTCCTCGCCGAGGCTCTCGGAGACGGCGCGGGTGAAGGCCACGACGTCGTGGCGCGTCTCCCTTTCGATTTCCGCGATGCGCCCGATGTCGAAGGACGCGCTGGCGCGAATCCTCGCCGCGTCCTCCGCCGGTATCTCGCCAAGCCTCGCCCACGCCTCGCAGGCCAGTATCTCGACCTCCAGCCACGCGCGAAACCTGCTTTCGTCAGACCATATCGCGCCCATCCGCGCCCTGGTGTACCGCTCGATCATATTCCCGCCCCTCATTCGCCGATTTGCGCCGCGCCCTGCTCTCCGCCCCGCCGCTTCCACTAGAGCAGGGCAAAAGGCCTGCGGCTTTTTTTCGGGCGCATGCGTCTCACCTGGCGAAAAGCGTCACTTTGCCAGCGCCATTCGCCGCCCTTCACGGTCATGCCGCCCGTTTTCGCGTAGGCTGACAGCTTGGACTTCCATGCATCTCGGCACTGGCACCTCAAGCCCGCAGGCTCTCGCCTAAAAGCATACCGCGCCGTTTCCAAATGTTTTTTGCCCAAATTCTGCATGAGTTCGGGGCTGTTTCAAAGATATCATGGCGTTTCAGAGCGTGTCAACATCGATTTCGCGGGGGAGTGTCAAAACCATGTCCTTAAACGAACTGGGCATGGCCTGCGCCGAGCCCGCATCCGCAGCCCCGGCGCAGCTCCCGCCACCTGCCCATGCCCGCCGCGGGCGGGGGGAGGCGCATGGCACCGACGGGCCAAGGCCCTTCGCCCCTTTCCGCAAAATCAGGGGCGCGGGCAGGGCGCTCCGCCCGCGCGGCGGCGATCATCCCGCGGGGCTGGAGCCGGAAAACCACCTTGACTGGTCCGGGCATTTCACGCGATACTTTGACGACGGCGACGGCGACATAATCTGCGACATCGACTCGCTCATACGCAGGATAGAGGAGGAAGTCCGCGGGGCGAAGGGGGAAAGCGCCGAATGCGGCCTTAAAAGGGACGGAAGGCTGACCCACGCCGAGCTGCGCAGGATATTCTCCGCCGAATGCAGGCAAAAGTTCAGGGGACTGCGGGAAGGTCTCCGAAAGGTGCTTTGCCGGCACCCCCTTGAGTGGAACGCCGACATGTACGGGAGCGATTTCAGGAACAAAATGGCAAGCCGGTTCGACATGGGCCCCGATCGGTTCGGCATACTCCGCAGCAAAATGGAAAGGCTTGACTTCTGGAACGGCGACAACGGCGTCAGGAGCGTCCTCGGGGAAGCCGCCACCGGCGACTGCCTGTGGTTCGCGCACCCCATTTATTTTCTTCAGCACATGGGCAGGGCGGGGCTCAACGGGTAATTCAACGGCTATCCATCTGCATCTGGAGGTGCGGGATTGTCATGCAACCAACAGGGCTGCTGTGATGTTGAATGAGAATCAAGGTAGCAATCAACGCGAGCAAAATGATGGGGACAGTGGAAATAATGGTCTCCGCTGGGCGGCACCAACGCCAATACGAGATCCGTTCAACCATGACGTGGAATTTGTTCGGAGATAAAACAAAGGTAAAGGGGAGTAGTTTATGTTGAGAAAAAATATTGTGATAATTTTTCTTGTGTGCGTTGCAATACAAGTCGCTTCGCCGGAGGAAGCGCAATTCCGCGTACTGGATGATACCCCTGCGTGGATACCAAGAACCGTCGATACTCTTTTTACGGATTCCACAGCGGACATAATAATTCCAAGAGGGTCGATTATATCGGAGGTATCGCACCCGTCGCCTCATTTCTTAATAAATGGGAACCCAAGCGTTGGACATATCAGTGTTTTTTTTGAAGGCACCAGATACCGTATTGCCGCAAATACGTTTGTTCCTATAGACACCGAAGAGTTGTTCCATGAATCGTTTCTTACGAGTGCCAATCCACAAGCAGAAATTTGGGTAAACTCATATTTTCTCAAGGTAGTGCACAGTGCCGACAGAAATGTGTTAATACCATATGAGCAGGGATGGATTGACACACGAGGAACTGATGACATTGAAACATCATTTCTACAGGCCAATTTTGATCGCTCCTTGGAGATAACACAAGGGACTGTGTCTATTGGAGGATTAAGCCGCGATCAGTTTTTGATTAAACGAATAGAACATATACCAAGCGGATATCGTGTGACAGTAACATGGAACACTAGGATGGATGGTTATTATTGGCCTAGGGCTAGGAGTGCAGGTGTAAATTTACCCTCGCGAAATGCGGCTCCCGTTTTTTGCTTGTATTTTATTTTTGATTGTGACTATCTTGATGTTTATTACTCAACCGATCGTTATGGTTTAGACAGGGTTTTTTCCACGTCGTTCGTGCGTATTGACTATGAAATAAGAAGCCAACTGAATGAATTTATTCGTTATTATCATCCCGAGTATCACCCAATCTCATTGAATCTGGAGAGAATCACCTTCTGGCCGCGCCGCGCGGACGGCACCATGGACTTCCCGCCGCCAGCCGGCTCGCCGGTTGCGGGGGAAATCCTTGCGGAAACAGCTTTTATTGCCACCGAGTTTGAAATTCACGCACACGTTCCGGAGGAGCCGCCCCCGCCTGCCGCGGAAGCAATGCCGGAAGTTCAGCCGGCGCCCGTTGCCGAAGCGCAAAGCCGTGAAAACGAGGTGCCGCTGCGGGCATTGCTTGCAATTGCTGGCGGAGCGGTCGCCGTGGTCGGCGGCTTGGCAGTACTGCTGGCAAGGAAAAAAGACAGCACTTCGCACAGGAGGAACCCATTTGACCACTCGTAATCATGTTCGCAGAATAGCGTTCTTGTTGTTTTTCGGATGCCTGCTTCCTAGTGCTTTGCTGGCACAGGAGGAACTGATCTTTGTTGCGGAAATGGATACCGTTGCGTACATTGGCAGAGATGAAAACGAATTGATAATACATGCTGGCGAAATGATCTCGACGACTGCCGCTGTTACTCACGGCGAAATACGTGGCAATTCGATCGAGCATCATTTGGTGATACGGTTTGGTGAGCCCAATAATAGATTTTGGACGTTTGCAAAACATTTTCGACCAGCCAATACCGAGGATGTTTTCGGCGAGGACATATTCATTGATCACCCCATGGATACCTGGGACGATGATCTGGAAATTTTCACTGTCGGCGATGCCGACAGGATGTGGGTGCCCGCAAGCTTTCTCAACGTTCTCATGGGGCTTAACCGCGATGCACTCCTTGATATATTTCCGTCCATAGCTCACTTAGAGAGAAGGTTCCCTGGCGGTCTTGTCTTGCAATGGCACGAAGACCAGCATGCCGACATCCGGTACGGCAGGGCGATGTTCTACAATTCCGCCATCATGCTGGGGGAAGGGAACCGTTTTGCGGTAAGGAACATCAGAAGGACGGACTTCGGATATGCGGTGGATGCCGTCGTATCGACCCTTGACTGGAGGGAAAGCGATCTGTGGTTTCTATCCGGCGGCGCATTCTGGAGCGCGTATGGTCCTGGAAACGCGGTAACCCTGCTTCTGCGCTTTGACGGCGACTATCTGGAAATCTATACAGACGGCAGCGGCATACACGTTGGATCTTTTGCAAGGGTAGGCAGGGAATTCATAGCGCAGTACCAAAGCCTTATCAGGACAAACGCCGCCGATTTGACAAACGTTCAATGGCCGCGCCGCGCGGACGGCAGCATGAGCGCTAAGCTTCCTCCAGGCATTGCCCCTGAGCCTGAAATTGCGGCTGCTCCGGAGGAGCCGCCCCCGCCTGCCGCGGAAGCAATGCCGGAAATTCAGCCGGCGCCCGTTGCCGAAGCGCAAAGCCGTGAAAACGAGGTGCCGCTGCGGGCATTGCTTGCAATTGCTGGCGGAGCGGTCGCCGTGGTCGGCGGCTTGGCAGCGCTGCTGGCAAGGAAAAAAGACAGCGCTTCGCACAGGAGCAGCTAATTTTTGCTGCCGAAGAGGATGCGATTTTATGTTTGGAGCAGCAGGGGACGAATAAGCCGCCTAATGCTTAATGAAATTACACAAGATTATTTACAGCCATGGAAGCTGCGTCTGCTTGCATGGCTGTCGCCCTGCAATAGGGGCTCTGAAAAACAGACGGAATCGGCCTCTCACTGCCGCAGCGCGCGGCGAGCCGCCTCCAGGTTTTCCCAGGCGCCGCTTAGGCTCGGGCTGAGCCTAAGCGCCTCCTCAAAGTCGGCGATGGCAAGGCCGTACTCGCCCATGTCGTAGCGCGCGTTGCCGCGGTTGAAATGCGCCTCGGCAAAGCCCGGATCCAGGCGGATCGCCGCGGTGTGGTCGGCGACGGCCGCGGCAAGGTCGCCCCGCCTGCGCTGCACGGTGCCGCGGTTGAAGCGCGCCGCCGCCAAGGCCGGGTCCAGCCAGCCGGCGGCGGTGAAGTCGACGATCGCGCGGGCAAGGTCGCCCTTTTCGGCGCTGGCCACGCCGCGGTTGTTGTGCGCCCAGGCAAAGCCGGGATCCAGCCGTATCGCCGAGGAAAAGTCCTCGATTGCCGGCCCGAGCTCCCCGCGATGCAGGCGCGCAAGCCCGCGGCTGAAGTACCCAAGCGCGCCCATGCCGCCCCGGCCAGCCGCGGCCCCGGCGCAGCGCTCTTCGGCGGCGGCGCTCGGGGCGGCGGCGGCAGCCAGGGCAAAGGCAATGGCAATCGCCGGGGCAACGGCGGCGGCTGGCGTTTTTTTCATGCTTCCTCCAATGCGATGCGCCTGCAGTGCGCCGCGGAGCCGCCCGGCAAGCCGGGAGCCGGCGGCCCCTTCCAAGGCGCCCCGCGGCGCAAAATCGCGGCGCGCGAATGCGGCCGGGCGGCGCCGGCATTTCCGCCAGGCCTGCCAACCCGGCCGCGCCGGCGCGCCAATACGCCGCGCCCGCAGGCCCCGCGCCTGCCGGCAGGCCCGCGCCCCTCCTGCATTGTACCCGCAGGCGCGAAAAGGCGGAAGCGCCGATTTGCGCGGCAAAGCGCCGGCTTTCGCGAGCAGGCGCCAAAGCGGCGCGCAGGGCGCCTAGCCGCAAAGCGGATTGCGGGGTATGCTGGGGGGATGAAAGCACTGAAACGCCTTGCGCCGCTGGCGCTTTGCATTTTTGCCGCCGCGGCGGCGGCCCCGCAGGCGCAGGCCCGCGGGATACGGGACGACGCCGACATGGCGGGGGAAAAGGCCAGGGCGAGCTTCGCCTTCGGGATGACGGTCGGCTACGACTTTCTGGAGGCGGGGCTGGAAATAGACTACGCCGCCTTCGTCGAGGGCCTCATGGCGGCCATGGAGGGCAGCGAGGGCGATCCCCTGCCCATGACCCGGCGCGAGGCGCTGGAGGCGGTGCAGATCGCCTTCGAAAGCGCCATGGAGAGGCAGCGGGCCCAAATGCGCGCAAGGGAGGACGCCTTCCTCGCCGAAAACGCCGCGGCGCCGGGGGTGATCCAGACCGCCAGCGGCCTTCAGCACGTCGAGCTCGAGCGCGGCTCAGGGCCAATGCCCTCCGCGGGCGACGCCGTGATCATTCACTACGAGGGCACGTTTCTCGGCGGGGAGGTCTTCGACAGCTCGCGCATGCGCGACGAGCCGGCGACCTTCCCCCTCGCCATGGTGATACCTGGCCTGGCCGAGGGCATTCAGCTCATGGCCGTTGGGGGCAGGCACCGCTTCTACATCCCGTCGCGCCTTGCCTACGGCGCCCGCGGCGACGACTGGGGCATTGTCCCGCCCTTCGCGACCCTGATCTTCACGGTCGAGCTGCTCGGCATAGCCGGCGCCGAGTAGCGGCGGCGGCGCAGGCCAGCTCCGCGCGGGATCGGCGCATCGGCGATGCGGGAGCCGCCCGCGCGGGGCCGGCCAAGAGGCGGCTAGGGCAGGACGATCCTGAAGGCGGAGCCCTCGCCGGCGTGGCTTTCGACCTCCGCCGACCCGCCGTGCAGCAGCGCTATGTGGCGCACGATGGCGAGCCCCAGGCCCGTCCCGCCCGACTCCCGGCTGCGGGCTTTGTCAACCCGGTAGAAGCGCTCGAAGACGCGGCCTATGTGCTCCGACGAAATCCCGATTCCCTCGTCCCTAACCTCCAGAACCGCGCCGCCGCCCGCCAGGGCGCGTGCCGAGGCGCGCGCCTGCGAGCCCTTCGGCGAGTACTTCACCGCGTTGTCCATGAGGTTGATGAGCGCCTGCACGATGAGCGAGCCGTGAACCGAGGCCTCAAGGCCCCGGGGGCAGTCCACGCTGACGCTGGCGCCCCTCTTTTCCGCGCGAAGGCCGACGGACAGCGCCGCCTCCTCGAAAAGCGGCGCAAGCGGCTGGAGCCTCCTCTTGCCAAGGACGCTGTCAAGGCCTCCGTCCCTGCTTTCCAGGCTGGCGATGGCGAGGAGGTCGTTCGTCAGGTTTTCCATGGTCTCGGCGTTCCTGCGGATGATCTCGACGAAGCGGCGAAGCCGGCCCCCTGCCGCCCGCCGCCCGCCCGCCGGCTCGCCATCCCCCAGCCCTTCCTCTGGCCCAGGCGGCGCTTCCGGCGGCCGCCCCGCATCCTCCGAAAAGGCCTCGGCGAAGGCGGGGTCCTCCAGGATGGTCTCGGAAAAGCCCTTTATGAGCTGGATGGGCGTGCGCAGCTCGTGGGAGACGTTGGCCACGAAGTCCTTGCGCACCTGCTCAAGCCGGGAAAGCCGGGTGATGTCCTCCAGCACGATGACCGCCCCCTCGGCCTCCCGCGGCGGCGCCCCTAGCTGCGCGGCGCTCTCTTGGGCGCCGCCTTGCGGGGCGCCGCCGCGCGGCTGAGCCTGAGGCACCTCGGGCGGCGGCGCGCCGGGCGGCGCCCCAAGCGGCGCGGCGAAAACGCGGAAAAGCCTTTCCGAGCCGCGGCGGCTTTCCCCGCGCCGGCTCTCGGCGCGGCCCTCCGCCCGCCCGCCGCCGCGCCCGCCCCTGCGCAGCCTGATCTCGGCTTCCAGCGGGCGGCCCTCGGCAATGGCCCTGGCCGCGGCGGCCTCCAGCGCCGTCGAGCGGGTTGCCTTAAGAAGCGAGGAGCCGCGCCACTCGTCCAGCCCGAAAAGCGAGCAGGCGCGGCGGTTGGCAAGGCGCAGGGAAAGGCCGCGATCCATGGCAAGCACCGCCTCGGACATGCCGTTGAGAATGGCCAGGTACTGCCGGCCCTCGGCGCCGGCCTCCTCCTCGCGGCGGCGCGTCTCCGCGGCCGCGGCGAGCATCGCCGCCTCAAGCGCGCGAAGCGCCGCGCCCGCCGTCGCGGGCTCGGGAAGCGCAGGGGCGGGCATTCCGGCCTCCCCCGCGGCGGCCTCCAGCAGGCGGCGCAGCGCCCTTGAAAGCGATCGGAAAAACAGCAGCGCGAAGGCGGCGGCGCAGGCCGCCAGGAAAAGCGAAAGCGCCATGAAAAGCCGCGCCGCGAAAAGGCCCGAGCCCGGCGCCGCGGAAAGGGCAAGCGCCGCGCAAAGCCCGGCGGCGCAAAGCCCGACGCAGGCAAGCGCCTTGCCGCCCGCGCCTCCGCCCAGGGAGCCGCGCCCCCAGGCGCCGCCTTCGGCGCCGCCACCGGCGCGGCCCGCGAAGCCGCCATGCCCGGCGCCTCCGGGCGCGCCTGTCACTTGGCGGCCCTGAGCCGGTAGCCTATGCCCCTGACCGTCTCGATCATGGCGCCAGCCTCGCCCAGCTTCTTGCGAAGGCCCAGAATCTGCACGTCGATGGCGCGGTCCGTCACCGGGTAGTCGGGCCCCTTCGTAGCGGCTATGAGCTGACCCCTTGTGAAAGCGATGTCCGGGCGCGAAATGAAGTGGCGCAGAAGCGAGAACTCGGTGGGAAGGAGATCCAGGGGCTCGCCGCCGCAGAAGGCCTCGTGGCGCTCGGAGTCAAGGCTCAGGCTGCCCTGCCGCCAGGACGTGGCCTGGGCCCGGGCCCCCGGCGCGTCGGCGGCCTCCTCCTGCCGGCGCAGCGCCGACCGGATCCGCGCGACCAGCACCTTTGGGCTGTAGGGCTTGGCCACGTAGTCGTCGGCGCCAAGCTCAAGCCCGGCTATGACGTCGGACTCCTCCCCCCTCGCCGTCGTCATGATTATGGCGGCCCCGCGGCCGCTTTCCGTCTCGCGGATTTTCCTTATCATCCGAAACCCGTCGATGCCGGGCAGCATCACGTCCAGCAGGATGCAGTCGGCGCGCCCCTTCGCCAGGAACGCCAGCCCCTCCTCACCGCTTTTCGCCTGGACAAGGGCCCAGTTCTCGCCGGCCATGGAGACCGAAAGCAGCTCCCGTATGTCCGCGTCGTCCTCGACTATGAGGACGGTCGCCCTGGGGGCCACTACTGGTTCAGCTCCTCGTGCTGGCCCTCGACCATGTAGATTATCCCCTCGCAGATGTTGGTGATGTGGTCGCCCAGCCTCTCGAGGTGGCTCGAGGTGTTGATGAGGCGGTAGGCCTTCTTGACCAGCTTGGGGTGCTCCTTCATGAGGACAAGCACCTCCTCGATCAGCGCCTTGTGCTCGCCGTCGATGGAGTCGTCCAGCGCCGCGGCCTTCCTGGCGCCGTCCGCGTCCTGCGAAAGGAACGCCGAGATGGCGGCGCGGATCATTTCCTGCCCGATCTCCGCCATGCGCTCCAGCCGCTCCATCGAGCGGAAGGGCGGCTCGCCGGCGAGCTTCATCGCCGTCTTGGCAAGGTGCACGGCGTGGTCGCCGGCCCTCTCGAGGTTGCCGGTCAGCTTGAAAATAGTGACAAGCTCGCGCAGGTCGCGCGCAACCGGCTGCTGCGTGGCGACGATGATAGCCGCCGCGTCCTCGATTTTCAGCTGAAGCGCGTTGACCACCGCGTCGCCCGCCCTGACCTCCTGGGCAAGCTCGGTGTCGTTGGTGCGCAGGGCGCTGAGGGCCTTGCCAAGGTCCTCCTCCACCCGCGTCGCCATGGCGAGAATGTCGTGCCTCAGCCTGTTAAGCTCTTCCAAAAGCGCAATCCGCGTGTTCATGCAACCCCCCTGCCCGCCGCGCAAAATGCCAGGCGGCGCCTGGCGCAGTGTAGGCCATTTCGGGAAAAGTGTAAAGCGGGAGCAATGCCGCGGCGGCGCCCCCGGCGAGCAGAGCCGGAAGGCCGGGCGCCCCCTCGAAGGCGCCCGGGCCCAGGCCTGCCGGCAGGCGGCCGTCCCGCGAAGAGGGCGCCTATCGTTCTAGCACCGTTTGTTATGTGTAATTGGGGCAAATTTTTACAAAGCATTTCTTGACAAGTAAATAACATTCTTCGATAGTAAGAAAAAAGGGGGAAAAATAATATGGCTAAAATTATGCCTAAACGGCAATCCGAACATATAGCAAACGAATCCAGAAGAGGGATTGGTGTCGCCGTGAGACAGGATACGATTTCTGATGATTGGATCGCCGGGGTTCAGTTTGCCATTGGCAATCGCAGATTTGAATGGAGAGCTAATATCTCTGACTGGAGGCAGGGCAGGCGGTGAATGAAACAGTATTTCGAGTAATTCTCTCTAGCATTCTGGCTGTGGTAGCAGCAATTTCCATTTCGAAAACTCGGAGAAATAAAGCGAACGTTTTCTACATATCAACTCAACCACTTTTTTGCATGCATGGTCATCAGTTGTTTTTACCTTTGGCATTGCACTCGTTTTAGGATTTTTTCATGTAAACCCTGAATATTTTGAAAGGGACACGCCAATATATGTTGGCCTCATGATTGTCTGGCTGGCACTTTTTTTAGCATTAGTTTCCGATATGGCCAAACGGTATGTGCTGAAAGATAATTTTTTAATAAAGAAGGGGCTTACACGTAAAAATGAGTATACTGACATAGACAAAATAACAAGCATTGAATATGTTGTGCCTGGATATGAGAGAGGGAACTTTTATCTAGCAAATATGAATGATAATTGCTATATGATTGATGAAAATGTGGAAGACATTGATCGCCTATTCTACTGGATGAGGCAAATTAACAGCGACATTCATTTTAATTTTCCCATACACCACTCTGGAGAAGGCTCTTTTTTTGATCGGCTTTTTAATTTAGGAACAGTTATAGCGATTGTAGTTTATGCGGTCGGTTTTTATATACTACTAGGCAGGATATTGTGAATGATTTCTAAGATATAACGTTAAATAAATTATGATGTCAGCCCCAACTGCAGTACTGACCGTTACAGATTATCTGGCAATCTGCTCCCATCTTTCCTGATCAAAAAAGTCCTCCAGGCTGTCCATCCAGATCGTGCGTGATTGTTCTCCATAATCTAAAAAGGTAACGATAATTCCATCCGCCTCTTAAATTCCTAGCAAACCTTGTGCTAAATATCACATCATTCAAATGGTTTGCAACACGCTGATCGGAACCAAAATGATTGGTGAAATACCACCATGTGTTGATTGCCGATTGAGGGTACGGCTCACCTTCCACAAAATCCCTCGTCATATATCTAGTTTCAAGAAAGAAAGTACGGTTCCAGCTACGAAATTGTTCCATTTCCTCGGCCGACATGGTTTCCCGATTAAATGCTTCTATCGCCAGTCTAAGGGCTTCCCGGCTTCGCGGAGGGTTTGCAGCGACAATATCTTCATAGACACTTTGCCCGGGTCTTGAGTTGCTGGAGTGTATAATAAAAAATTCAGGGCTCCCTTCCGGCGTACTACTGCATGAGGAGAGCAATATTAGCAGCAATAAAGCGCTGTATTTTATACACGTCATGTAAGAACGCCAGTTAGCGTAACATCTTTTTCCATGATGGTAATGATCGGCTTGTAGCCGTGTAGATTCTGGAGTAAAAACCATGCAAGAAACCCCCTTGCCGCCATACTGGCAATGCTGTTTATGGCAGGTCGAAAATACCTATGTTCCTTATTCCATCGGGCACAAACCTTACCACCCTGTCCATTGAACCGAATCTCACCAGATCGTCCCTATCCAGTCCAAAATGATCAAAAAAGCGTATGCGAAATAAAGCCGTGTATCTCTTGCTGCCCGTGTCGTAATTATAGTCGGTAAGGTGTATCCTAAACCCGTGAAAGTGGCCTATGGCAAATGTTATTACATATCAGCATAGTGCTTCCCCCATCCTCACCAGCAGGCCCACCGCGTCGATGGAGTCAAGCTGCAGATCCTAGCGCAGCCTGGTCTCTGGCGCCACGGCCTCCCTGCCGATCTCGAGCTCCTCGGCCAGGATGCCCCGCATTTTGCTCAGAATGCCGTTTTTGGGCATCACGCCGTCGATCCGGCGCTTTCGATGTACGCAGCCAGCGCGTCAACCGACGCGAAGTGCCTTCTGTTGTCAGCACTTTCGGCGGAGAATTTCACGCCGAACCTTTTCCTCAGCGCCACCCCAAGCTCCAGCGCGTCGATCGAGTCCAGCCCCAGGCCCTCGCCGAACAGCGGCTCCGAGTCCGCGATGCTTTCAGGCTCCACGCCCTCCAGCTCCAGCGAGCCGACGATTAGATCCTTGATCTGCCGCCTCAAATCATCCGCCATAGCCCCTCCGAAAGCATCCCGCGCAGGGCAGGCGCCCGGCGCTGCCGTTCAGTAAAGCGCATAGGCGCCGCGGTGTCAAGCCCCGGTGAAGCCCGCGGGCCCGAGCTGGAAGCGCCGCCGGCGCGGGCAAAGCCCGGGCAGCCGGCGCCGCAGTCCGGCAAAGCGCGCAGGCGCCGCGGCGTCAGGCCACGGGCGAAAGCCGGCGCCGCCGAGAGCCTGCCAGGGCCCCTTGACTAACCGCCCGCCGCCGTGTACCATGCGCTTGCGCCGTGGGGGCAAGCATGCGCGGCGCCGCGCTTTCCGCAAAGACCCGCGCCCGTAGCTCATTTGGATAGAGTAACGGACTTCGAATCCGTAGGTAGCTGGTTCGAGCCCAGCCGGGCGCATTTCGCTAATTCCTTGCCCCACAAGGAATTAGCGAAGCCTTTGCCGACCAGGAAAAACCGGCGCAAAGGCTCCAGACTCAAACAATGGGAAAATCTATGAGAATTTTCCCGGAGGGGAGCCATCATGCGCCGGGAGTATTACATTCACAAGCGGCAAAACGGCATTTACTATGTCGAGTTCGTCGACGAGGCAAGCGGGAAAAAGCTGTCCGCAAGATCAACCGGGGAAACGGACAAGGTCAAAGCCCAGGTCAAGGCGGAGCTGTGGAAAATCCAGGGGGTGCCAACGGGCAGGCTCAGAAAGCCCCGCCCGATTGAGGAAGCCGCCGGAATTGAGGCAGTGATAAGGGCCATGCGGAAAGCCGAGCTCAGTTCCGACGATGCCCTGCGGGTTGTTTCAACCCTCAAAACCATGGGCCTCATTGACGTTTCGGCGGTCAGGAATACGGGCAAGGGGGCCGTTCCCTTCGTCCGGTTCCTTGAATCCTTTTGGGACTACGACAGATCGGAGTACATACGCGACAGGCTCGCCCACGGCCACCGCTTTTCAAGGCGGCACGCCTACGACTGCCAAAAAAGGCTGAGCGCGGAAGTAAGAGCCTTTTTCGGGGACAAGAAGCTGGGCTGCGTAACCACCGACGATTTGAAAAGGCTGTCAAGCCGGCTGGCGGCTCGCGGGCTGGCGACATCGACCATCAACCAGACGCTTTTGGCTTGCTGCACTCCCCTCAAATGGGCATTCAACGAAAAGATAATCCCCTCCAACCCAGTCATTGGCCTGACAAGGTTTTCCATAACAAACAAAGAGCGAGGCGTGCTGACCGAGGCCGAGGCTGCGGCAGTTTTTGCCGCCGAGTGGAAAGACAAAAGGGCTTTCGTCGCGTCCCTCGTCGCCGCAACCACAGGGGCAAGGCAGGGGGAATGCCTGGCGCTGAGGCGATCCGACATAGGCGCGGACACCATAAACATAGCCCACAGCTACTCGCCCCTTGACGGCCTAAAAAGCCCCAAAAACGGGCGCAAGCGGACTGTTCCGCTGCTGCCTGAGGTTAGGGCGGCATTGCTGGACCTGCTGGAGGACAACCCGCACGGCGCTGCCGATCCCTTTGTGTTCTTTTCGATGAAGCCGGACCGCCCTGCCGATCCAAAAGTCGTTCTGAATGGCCTTAAGGACGCGCTGGAGAAAATCGGGGCGGACCACAGGGGGCGCAGCATCGCCTTTCATTCGTGGCGGCATTTTTTCTGCTCCAAAATCACGCAGCTCATGGACGGCGAAAAGGTGGCAAAGGTCAGCGGCCATCTTTCGGAGGGCGTGTTCAAGAAATACGCCTCCCACATCGAGGAGAAAAACATCCAAGACGTCGGCAGCGCCGCGGCGAAGGCTTTCGGGAACGTCCTGCCGTTTCGGAGGGCGGGGTAAGGGGGCTGCTTAATTCCTTTGCCGGCAAGGAATCAAGGGCAGGCTCCAAATGCGCAAATTTTCACGTTCCCAAAGCGCGAAAATTTGCGCGTTTTGTCAACCAGCGCGCCGCTTTCCATCCTTTCCGCCCGCGTCAATCGGGTAGTTTGCCGTCAAGACCTCCACCTTGGCCCTTGGGCTTTTGCCCCTGCCGTGGGTCATCGGCGAGGCCATGCGGACCTCCGCCGTATGCCAGCCATTGCGCATGGAATGCTCCGCAAGGCTCGCGTTGCGGAAGGAGGACAGCAGGAACTTGCCCTGGATGCCCTCCAGCCGCCCCAGCAGCATGTCGAAATCCTCCTGCGTGTAGCCGTCGTAGTGGCCCTGGTCAGTGCCCACGTAGGGCGGGTCGAGGTAGAAGAACGTCTCCGGCGTGTCGCGGCTGCCGACGATCCGCAGCGCGTCGCAGCACTCGATTTGCGCCCGCTGCAACCGGACCGCATAGTCCGCGGTGAAAGCCGCCCTTTTGTTGGCGAGCTTCTTGCCGGTGATTCCCGTGCGGTCGTAGCCGAAAGTGCCGTCCAGCTTGCAGCCGTAGGAGCCGTTGGCGAGCATCCACACCGCCCACGCGCGCTTTACGCGGTCGAACATGCCGGGGTTATCGTAAATCACCTGCGCCTTATGGTGCTGGCTGCGGCTGTGCAGGCTGATCTCGATTTCCCGCTCCAGCGCGGGAAAGTCGCGCTTGAGCGCCTCGTAGAAGTTGACGACCTCGCCGTTGGAGTCGTTGATGATCTCGACCGGCGACGGCTCCTTGGCGAAGAACACCGCGCCGCCGCCGCAGAACGGCTCGCAGTATATCCGATGCTCCGGGATCATGCCCAGAATCAATTTTGCAAGCTGCTGCTTGCCTCCGTAGTAGGACAATGGCGTTTTCACAACACCCTCCCATCACGGACTTAACCTAAAGGCCCGGACCGCCGATAATGAAACCGCCTGGCGCCAGGTCGGGCAGTCTCGGGGCGACCTGAAGGCGTTTGCGCGCCTGCCCGGCACTGTACTGCCGGGTGTCTGCCCGTTTTTTTATTGCCCCTTTCGGGGCATCCGGCAACGCCGGAATTATAGCCGAGCCTCTTTACATCAAAGCCCTAAACCCCGCGGGAACCCTGCCCCCCAGCGGCAGGCTGTCCCACCTTCTCCCGCCGATGTCCAAGAGGAAGTGCGCCCCGTGCGCGGGGTGCGTTTCCCTGCGGACGAATGCGGGCAGATCGGGCGCCGGGTGGGCGAAATCGTTTGTCCACAGCGATACCCGCGAGACAGCGGCCCTGCCTGCCAGAAAGTTTAGCAGCCTGACGGGATCGTTGACAAAAGCCGTCCGCGTTATTATTGGCATCATGCCGGGCCCCTTGGGGTTTGGCATCATCTGCCCCTGCGCGTCCAGAAACAGGGAGACGATGTTCATGTTGGACAAATCCCCGTGAGCTCCGCTCAGCTCCTGGGCCCAGCGAAGGAGGGCGAAAAAGTAGCAGCCGTACTTTCTCAGGATAGCATGCGGGAAATCCCGCTGAATTCCCTCCGGCATTTTGCCGCCCGCATCCGGCGCCGGCTTTTCAGGCATGGGCTCCTCGCGCGGTTTCTCCGCAGCGGGCTTCCCCGCAAATAATTCAAGCAGCGCAATAACGCGCCGAGCCAGCGCCGCCAGCCATTCCGTCATCTCAGCCCCCTCGGCGCCCACTTTTCGCGCCATCGCTCCAGCAGCCTCTGCGCGTCGCTCCACATGCGGTAGCCGCGCAGGTAATTTAAAAACCGCCTCACG
>Ga0209755_10002613_pt1 | contig 24357 bp, 21 predicted proteins | sample TergutCo191P1_FD_187301 | JGI IMG/M metagenome (GOLD analysis project Ga0209755, IMG submission 187301) | Cornitermes sp. P1 segment gut microbial communities from Petit-Saut dam, French Guiana - Co191P1 (SPAdes) (version 2) | ecosystem: Host-associated > Arthropoda: Insects > Digestive system...
TCATGTATGTGCACTGAGCTTTCAAAAACAATCACTTCGTTGTCCGGAGGTTCGTGGCTTGTATGCTCATTGAGCTGCGCAATTTCGTCAAGCCCTGCTTGATTATCATTGTCAGCCGGTACTTGCGTTACCTCGGCGCTGCCGTTTTCGCCTGATATATGACCATCGGTTTGAGCATAACTGTCTGACGCGCCGCCGCAAGCAGTCAATATGAGAACAGCAGCCAGTACATAAAGCAACAAAATACAAAGTCTTGACCTCATATCGCGCATTTCCTCCTTTACGTATTAATATTACTCATACCATCGGAGCATAATTTGCCTGAAATCAGTCTCTATCCAATTATTTACATCAATCGACGCGCGCGGCATGATGTCAAGCTCCGCTTCCCATTGCGCAAAATGCGGCAGAGAACCTTCCCCCTCTTCCGTGTCACCCCGTACATACCTCCACCATCTTACATAGGATTCATGTTCTTGGGCAGACAGAGTGATTTCTTCAATCTCGCCATCCGAATAATGTCTTAGAACAGTAATCTGTTCTCCGTTATTTGTCAGACCCTCCAAATCTAAATCACGAAAATGAATGGATAACCCATCTAACTCAATAATCTCTGTAAGATCCGAGAAATCATAATGGCGAATATAGTGATCTGTACTCGGCCAGCGGGAGGCTGACTGAGGATAATAGTATGTATGCCAAATCGTTCTTCCATGCTCATCTGGAGTTATGCCAACAAACTCTGATATCGGATTAGGAAACTCAAAGTAAATAGCCTCACCCTCTCTAAACGTAAGCCCACCCATAGTATTTATTGACCCACTGGATTGCCCGAAGAATAAGAGTTCAGGTATGTTGTCCAAGTTCAGATCCACCAATGTAATGCTATAACCGGGTACATGATTATGTTCAGATACAAAAAGATAGTTATAATATGCTTCAATCCATTCTTCCTGTATTTGATTGGTCGGGGTTCCAAAAATCACTTCAAGTATATTGACATTGGTGATTCTTGAGCGAACCATCCCATGCTCAGTTGCGTGCCCGGCTTCAAAAAGTCGATAAAATTCATCTTCCGACACAGTGTTATCATTTATGAAAAAATAGGTGTGTTCTTTAAGAGAAGAAGTGGAAACAGCGGGGTCACCCCTTCCGTGATCGTCATATAACTCATCAAGTGCATTAATGTCAACATATCTCACGCCACGAGCATCGACAATCAACCTGTCTCCGTCAAGAGTGATTCTATTGTAGTAAACGCTTGTGCCAAAAACACCCACGGTAGCACCTGCATGATAGGTTATAAGCCCGCCCGCATTGTCAGGAGCCTCAAAGTAGCCGCTTCGCGCAGCGAGAAGAGCCGGGGCAAACTCTACATCCTGTCCATATTCCAAAGACAGCGCTTCACCGTCACGGTATGTATATGCAACGTCGATCAGCTCATCCCATCCATGTCCGGCATCACCGCCAACGATGATAATTTCCGGCGTGCCGTTCTTATCGAAGTCGAATAAGAGAAAAAACATGCTCTCACCCTGTATTGCGTAATTCATCAACAAGGCTTCGTATGCCGTTTGCCATGTCATAACAATTTGCTCATTTGGGCTTTCCGGCACAGAGTTATGAGCGAGCGGTATTGCTTGATCTTCAATAACGCGAACATTTTCACCAACGTAGTCTGCTGCCATATATACCCCTAAGTCCGCACCCGCGCAGCTACTACATCCCATAAGGACAAATGCCGTTAAGAATAATCCAATAATAGCATTCCTTTTCATATATTAATCTCCCTAAAAATCCTCCAAAGGCTCATTAAGTCATCCGGAACCATGATTCGCCCTTCCCTGCCACGTTCCATAGCTGCTCGTGTGTTTGTCAGACTTTCATCTGCCGGAATAAAACGCTCGCCTGCTTTTTGGCGTTCTATGGAATGCAAAATGCGCATTTCCCGTTCTTCCCAGCTTTCCTTTCGCACAGCAAAGGGAATACCGCCTGCCTCCATAGACGCTACTAAAAACATCCGAATCGCCGTTGAAGTATCTAGCCCCAGAGACGAAAAAAGCGTGTCGGCAGATTCTTTTAAGTGATCGTCCACGCGCACTTGTATTGTTTTAGACATATCAATGCACCCACTTTCTACTTGAATGTATATACATTATATTGCATCTGCAATGATGTGTCAATATTCGACTTTACCCTCCCTATACATTGTATTATATTTATTGTATAATTTGAAGATGATAACAGAAATTTTTGGAGGTCACTCTCATGGACACATATGATATTCAAAAACTCATGCGAATCAAATCAATCTATGACATACCGCACTTTCACATGCTTGTTATTTCCATTATTATTGTTTTCTTTATCTTGTCAGGCTGCGCCGACAGGACTGCTGTTGAGCTCGAAACAAACAACTACGCACCAATCGAAGCCGATGAAGCAGGCAGTGGCTCAGGCGGTCACAGTGGCAGTGAAGATACCGCTATTGATACTATTACTGATGCACAACCTCCATTTATTTTACCCGGTCAAGACCTCCATGACGAAACAACATCAGTATTCACATCAATCGTAAGAATCCACCCCGACATGCCTGAATTTACAGTCACACGTACTGTAAATGACCATATATATGACGATGGTTTTGAGTTTTTCCCTCAGCCCAGAGAAGTCAGTATTATTATCAAGGACGAAAGCGGAGCGCTTATTCAAGAAATCAACGGGCTGACGCAGAGCAGTCAAAGTGCAAACGGCGGACTTTCTTTTGATGATTACAATTTTGACGGATATTTGGACATGCGTCTCATGCGCTATCAAGCTGATGCAGGCGGTTTGCTTGCGCAAGAATACTATTGGCTATGGGACGAGTCAATAATGCAGTTTGTGTTAAGCGAACAACTGATGGAAATAGGTCATTCGGCATGGCTGACAGCAGACCGGGAGTTAAGGCGAATTTATGTAGGAAATCGCCGCAGCAATGGTAATTCTCAAATTGAATATGAATACCGAAGCGGCGAGCTGGTTGTTGTGCGCCGTAGTTTTATACAGGGTTTTTATACAGAAAGCGGGGAAATATTAGCGGTGAGTGCAGATATGCGGCTTTTGCCCGGCACGGCTCAAAATTTGAACCAATATGAAGTTGACATAATCGTAGAAACTCTTGGCGATGAAGTTGTAGTTGTTCAGGAGATTATGGGGCTTTATTCAAGCTATAACAATCCCCGTTTATTTAGCTGGCAGCCTGAAGCAAATTCATATAATCCGCTTAATTTCGATATAATGGAGCTAACCGGAGGTCAAATAATATTGCACCTGCGTTTTGACCCCGGTGGCTCTTTGATGAATGACCCTCATTATTATTGGATTTGGGACTCCGAAAAAAGGCAGTTTTCTCCGCATATGGAGCTGCGCGAGCTAAGTGATTTCGGCACCATTACATTTGGCAGCTATCACTCGATTGATGCGGGCAACGTTCATTCCGTTTCGCGTCAATCCGAAGGGCTATACATTTGGAGAAGTTACGATTTAATTGACGGTGAGTTGGTCTTAGTTCAAACGAAAGAAAGCGTGATGGATTTTGACGGGGAAAATTGGCGCGTCATGTACATAATAACAGATCATGTGAGCGGCACAGTGAGAACTGAAAATGAAGAGGAATGAAGCATCCCCTATCGCCATGTCCCATTATATATACTTATAGCAAAATCGTCATCTGCCGACATTATTACGACTCGCCTGTTTGTAGCTGCCACAGCCGCGTTCCAAGACGGCGTCCCCCTAATGCCGTTTGGTCTATTCCAAGGATTGTTATAACCTAGCCCCATTGTTATAATTCTGCTTGGATCAATGCCAAACTCACGGACTAAAAGCTCTTTAAAGGCTTCCGCTCTTTCTAACCCCAGAGAAACACTGTCGAGATAATCGTTACCTGTGTGTGCAGTACACCCGAAAAGATATATTCCGCGGTCTTGACTGTCTATAAACTCGACCCATTCTCCGGCAGTATTTCGTGCTTGCTCTTCGCATATAAAATCAGAGCTATCGCCTACAAACATCACTTCGACTGTATCCGGCGCCTCGGCGAATACTCTTACAGGCACTTCGGCATAGATTGATGGATCTAGCAGCGAAGTCACTCTGATTATTAGAATAAATGACGTTTCACTTGAACCAATAATAATTCTACCATTGGAATCAACTCGTGTACCGGGGTCATTGTTGCCGGTCAACTCGAACCTGACCGCTTGCGAGGGATTATTATCCCCCAGCACCATTGCATTTATATCAAACACATTGTAAGGGGACGCCGTTCCTAAAATAATGTCATCCGGAAATATAGTTATCTCCCTTACAACAGCCTCCGAAAGAGACTCCTCACGCAGCCGTACAGTTGCTCTGCCGGACACGCGCGGATCAGCGGTCGATACTGCTATAATGACAATGCTTTCTCTGGGGTCGTTCGGAGCAACAATTAATCTGCCGTTATCATCAATTACAGTTTCCGGATGCGACGAATCATCTATGCTCCACTCAACATCCTGCGCTGTTATACCATATCCTGCTACAAGCGCACTAAAGTCATAACTCGTGCCTCTTTGAACATCTGCTTGTTCCGGGTGAACTATGACGCCGGTTATCGCAGATAGTATTTCGACGGGAGTAACATGCGGCAACCCCTCATATATCCCTCTTCCGGGATGTTCCTCAACTATAATAAACTCGCCTCCGCTGCGTGCGACAAACAAGCGCCATATTTCCTCAAGGTTTTGCCGTTGTGTTCCCGGTATGACCTCCTGCTCCACACCGCACACATCATGCATTTGAAACCACGAAACAGTTATCCCATTTAAATTAGGCAAACTTCCATTGCTTTGCATAGTATCAATAATTTCGATAGCATCAGAATACAGCCATGCGTTGTCATCCGTAAAGTTTAGGAACCCTGCTGTACTAAGTCCGGTTGACAGGACAACGATTTCACGAATTTCGTCACTCGGTCTTGACGAGAGTATTCTCGCTGCAATGCTTAATGCTTCCACAAGGTCTCGCTCAGGCGCTTGACTATGTGCATTTTTCATTTCGTCAAAAAAATGGCTCCGCACCCTCACGAGAGTTTCTTTTATTGCGTCATCTTCAATGATGCGTTCGGCTGCGCTCGGTCTAAATACCGAAAAATCGAAAACTCTCGTTTGGCTTGCAGGGTTTCCGTCAGCCACAACAATTGCGGCAAATCCGTATGTGTTGACAACACGGTCTATTCTTGCGCTTAGCTCAGGATTGTCATCAAAGTTGATTGTCCTGCTATTCATTCCGGGACCCAGTATAAATACAGTTGAGCACGGCTGCTCATGAGCGCTGCCTATGATCCCTCTGTCATTTAATAACCAATAAACTCCTGCACAAAGTATTGCGATTAATATTGCTACTACGCCTATTTTGATAAAAACGTCTCTTACATTTGTTCCGGTCATTTTAATCCCCTCATTTCATTTATTTGTTGCGGCTGTGCGATAACCACTGCATCATCTGCTGTTTACGAATCGCAGTACTTGCTAATTTCCTCTTCGATTCTACTTCTTTCTTCCCGGCAAAAATCATTCCAAGCAACCATCGTTTCCTTCCATTGTTCGCGATTCGCTTTTATATTTTCAAATCTTTGCCTGCCGTGCTCATAAAACTCGCGAAAATCTGAAAAGCATTGTTTTTCAACAGACAATTGTGCCATTTCAAATTCCTGCTGCTGTTCATATTTAATTCGATTTATATAAACGTCCTTTTCGGAAATGAACTCATTGACATTGTGCGCAATCTCGCCAATGCTGTCGGATATATTGTCTAAGATTGCTTTCTCGCCATCAGCTCTTTCGATATCACTATCTATTACGTCAATTTCTCTGTTGATTTGCTCGATTTTCTTATGACAATTGTGAATTTCACTTTTCAGACGCTCCTCTTTTTTGTCCATACACAATAACAGATAAACAGAGAAAGAAATTAGCGTTGTTAAAAATGGCAACAATCCTATAATCAATGAGGTCAGCACTGTATTCTCATCGCCCTGTTCGGACACGCTTGCAATCAAATCAGCAACTTCAGCCGGGAACATTTCTAAAACAGGGTCTGCTTGTCCTATGCTAAACCTCTCCGGATTGGTCACGCTTATGACTAGAAAGATAACTGCAAATGCAAAGAATATGAGTGTTGCAAACCCGATGGTAGAATTGCTTTCTTTTTCAACGCTTCGATTTGTCCATCTGCTATAACGGTTCTTGTTTATTCGTGCTGTCAATGCCGGTGAAATAGCGATGACCGGGAGGATGGTGATTGCACCGATGAATATTCCGGATACGGCATAGAGCTCAAGCCCTTCTAATTGCAGTCCCCGTCTAAGAACGTGAATAATCATAACCCAGTCAATGAGAAGAAGCGGGATAAAGACCAGTATTGCCAGAAATGCCAGTAGAATAAATTTTTTGTTACTCATGATAATTCTTCTCCTAGTTAATTATTTCTTTGTGGTTATCGTTTTCTTCCGGGATTTTCATTGGCTTTGTTCCGCATTCGATTATTGCCGCGCTATTTCGCGTCTCATCAATTTCGGAAGTATTTCCCGGTCTCCTATAGCGCATAAATCCTATAATGAGAGACGTCAGGATTGGAAATAAGCCCACCTCAATCGCCTCGTAAATCAGAAACATCGTGTCTTGTTCATATATACGCCTATACTGTATTGCCATTATCGGATATGAGATCGCCAATAAAACCAACACCCCCTCAAATATCAAAACAGCTCTCTTTGCAGGTCTGCCCAAGTTTTCCCTTAACTCGCGCAAGTGTTTAGACGCATAAAACGGCAAAAGTGCACATCCTGCGGTGTAAATCGCCGTTAGCAGAAGCACCTTCGAACTATCACCTTCAAAAATAAACATAAACATATGGTAGAATATAATAGAGTTTACGATAGCGAACGGAATAGTAAGCCAAAATGCGGGTTGCGTAGATATATTGCGGATAAATGCGTTAAACTCACGAGAGTGCTCTCCTATCCACTTGAAAAACGCCTTGAAACCTCCCGACAGTTTGCCGGCTAAGAATATAAACGGCGTAAACATTGATAGAATCAAACCGCCTACTACGGACAGTACCTCTGCACCGGTCATCTTCTCTTTAACTTCGCGCTCTTTTGAAGTATCATTGCAAACCGGCGGAGTATATATTAGACTCTCTAATACCTCTATATCAGATTCCAAACGCTCTATTTCTCTTTTTTTCTCTGGTATCTTGCTCTTCATTGCGGCAATATCGGCGTCAATGCCGCTTCTTTTTTCGTCAATTCTTTTCAAGGTGTTTTCAATTCCAACACCACGATCAAAAAGAGATTGAGCGGCTGTCCCCTTTGCTTCCACAAAGCTTTCAATCCTTTGTGTGTTATCCGCATGTATGGCATTATTTGCTTTAAGCTTTTTTTTCAAACTGGAGATGATGTCGTCGGTCACTATACTGCGAAACATACTGTTGTCATTATGGATAAAGGAATCTGCAATTTCGTCATAGGCTTTGTGATGCTGCTGATTCGGCAGCTCGTATTCGAGGGGTTTTTCAACGGTGTTTTCATATTCGCGGATTCCGAGGTCTTTAATATCCTGATCACTAATCTCCCAATTTGCATAGTTGAATACCTCAGACTTCATCAAGTTTTCAAATTCGCCTATTTTTCTATCTCTGTCTCTATCTTCTTTGACAATAGCCCACGCTCTTCTGATTACTTTGTTAACATTTCTATTGAGCTTATCTACTGCTTCTTCATGCACCGGTATCGCAGTTTTCTCCGTAAACTCAGACCCTACCTTCTTCCTGGTCCAAAACACGTCACTTCACTCCTCTCACTGTTGAAATATATTGCTTATCCATACACCTGACTGTCGACTTCCGGTACCGAAATGAAACGATACGCCCTGCCCGTGCCTTTGATCGTAACTCCAACCTCCATCGTAATAGTCTCCGTTGGGAAAATCTAATCTGCCGTTGCCATGCCGATAATGCCTGCCGTTCCTGTAAGTAAACTCACCTTCATATGTGGCTCCGCTTGGATACATACGTAAGCTACCGAAAGCCCAGTACCCGTCAATATAATCTCCGAGAAACCAGTCGCCTGATTGGCATATATACATCCCCCTGCCGTTTATAAAGTTTCCGTTGCTCCACTGCCCATCAAACCAACTCCCGTTCTCAAACTCCTGCCTGCCGTTGCCATGAAAACTTCCGTTGAGGACATATCCTACATATTCCCATTGTACGCCGTTTGTTATTCCTGTCAGTGAGGTTTGTACAAGAGAATTGCTCTCCTGAATAGATGTCGTTGCCGGCGACGTTGGGGAGGGATGCGCGACTCCCGGCGTTGCAGGTAATGCTGGGGTGTATACCGGCTGCTCATGGGGTACATCAAGTGTCGGTGAGCTAAAAATCGCCGGAAGTCCGATTGTGGTGCCTGTCACAGCAATAACGCCGAGTACAATCCACTTCATTATGCCAAAAGCAACCAAAGCAGTCTTAAGCTTTTCCCGGAGTCCATTTTTGTCTGTGGCTTCACTTGGCAGGGGTTCGGTTTGGCTGTTATTCGGTGTGTCTGAGTAATTACACGCTATATTTTCACACAGAATAACAGCACCATCTCGATAGAGGCTCATACTGCAAACCGGGCAAGTTATATTCTTATCACTCATCATAACCACCTCCATCGTACCTCTTGACATGTGGCAGTAAGCTCATTACTTCGCTTTCCTGCTGTCTCTGAAATTTTCGAATTTTTTAATGTCTGCTTTTCGGATAGCAGATGGGAATGTTTCGAGACATTTGTCGATATCTTCCTGCATTACTATCCTGCTTTCAGCGGGCTGCTTTAATTCCGTAGCCCTATCCGCAGCCAAACTCATGCTTTCGTGACAGAAGTCATCAATGCTCCTTCCGCTCCAGTCGACTAACCTACTAGCAAGCTCATCCATATCAAAATCAATCGGGAAATCCTTGTATGCATTTTTCATGATATATCTCCGCGCTTCTGCATCAGGTAACGGAACATAAACCGGACGTAATCTGCTTTCAATAGCGGGGTCAATATCCCAAGGGCGGTTTGTTGCCGCGAGTACAAGAACCTTGTTGTCGCTTTCGTCAAAGCCGTCTGTTTGATTCAAAAATGCCGCAATAACTGCTTTCCTAACGACTGAATCCTTTGTTCTGCTGCTTGCTATAGCATCAAACTCATCAAAGAAGATGACTGACTGCTCGCTTTGACGAGCAGTCTTGAACAACTCGACAACATTTTTTTCTGCATCTCCAACCCATTTGCTCATAATGTCCGAGCCATCGATTGCATAGAAGTCTGCATCGATTTCCTTTGCTGTCGCTTTAGCAAGCATGGTTTTACCGGCACCTGACGGACCATATAGCTCAGCACCTCTTGATGTTTTGATTCCCTTATAATGTTCCGGATATAGATATGGCTTAATAACATTCCTGCGTATATAGTTTTTCACTCCGTCCAGACCGACAACATCATCAAACCCGATGTCTGGCTTTTCTTTTGGGAAGAATTTCTTTTTTCCCTCATCGTCCTCGCGGTCACTGCCTTTTTGTTCTGCCGCCATCGGCTTCGGCGGTTTTGGCGACAACAATAAGGCGTCTGCCTTTGCCTTTAACTGTTTGGCTCGCTCAAGACGTTCACGTTTAACTTCTTCATCACTTTCTTTAGCAAGTTCAAGGAGGTTTGTGCAGGCTTTTTTATAAGAAGCCGAAGCCTGCACATTGTAACCGTCTCGCTCGAATTGCTGCGCTTGATTATAATAGAAGTTAAAGTTGTCTTGTAAATGCTTTGACATGACTAAACACCTCCATCAGTTTTTAAGCACTCCCGGATGTACTGCCGAGAGAACTAAGCATATCGGCGATTTCCTTGTCAGTTCCCTCTGTGGCTTTTAATCCAACTTCTTTCGCAGCCTTGCTCGCCTTGTAGCGTTCTTTCATGGACTTCAGTTCTTCTTCGCTGACCTCTTCTTCGGTTGTAAATGAAGCCAACTCTGAAATAATATCTTCACTTTCTCTTGCATACGACTCAATATCCCCGATATTCCGCTCCAAATCAACTCTCAACTTGTCAAGTTGTGGCACTGATATATGATCTCCAGCCATTACCTTTACTAAGTCTGTCATTTCTTTCATATTTCTTAGTGTTTCTGCTGAAACAATGTTGGATTCGACCAGTCTTACTGTTCTCTCCGCTTGTCGTTTTAGGGCGTCATTCTTTTTAATGTTGATTTCACAAGACTTAATTTCGTTTGCATGCTGCCTCGCAGAAACATGGTCTTCTGTGTCCATAGCCTTTTCAAAATTAACCTCGGCTGTTTTAAGAGAAGTGTTCAATCTTTTCCCGGCTGCTTTGTGCTTATCGTCTAAGTCTTTTTCGGCTCTTTTACGCATTCTGTCGGCTTGGCGCTGCTCAAGCATTTTTTTCTCCTCCTGCTTTTTTTTGTGGTTGTTGATTAGGTTTATCATGGTGATTCTCCTTTCGTTAATGCTCGCTATCCTCAATCAGAGGAATGGGCGTTGACTTTTCTCCTGTGTCTGTCCGAAATGCCTGTGATTTATTAATAGTGGGAGTCGACTGTTTCTCTCTACGGCGTTCTGCAAGAAACTTCTCAGCCTCAAGGGTTGAAGATTCGGTCTCAGCAATTTCGTTCACTTCATTTGCAAACTCTTTTAAATCATCCCTTATTTTTTCATTGGTCTTGTCTGCGGTTTTTAGCCTGGCAATCCTCGCATCCAGTGTTCTTGTATCTTCTTGGTTGGTTGCTGTGCGCTTAATACTTTCCTCGATTAGCACAATCTCAAGTACGGTTTTGGCATCTTTAGCAGCGTTAATCTCGTTATCATATCGAGCTATTATTGGAGGAAGCGACCTTTCGTCGTTGATTAGATCTTGCAAACGCTCGAGATGCTCAGTGTACTCTTGCGAGCTTTCTTCAAGTGCATAAATTTCTTGGCTGATTTGCTCTTTTTGACGTAGAATCTCGCCTTGCCTCTTTTTTAGCTTATTTCTCTCGTTTGTGTGTTTCGCGATTACTTTGGTTTTAGCTGTAATCGGCTCAAGAACCTCGGCGTATAGCTTCTCTGCATCGCGTATGCGACGTTTTAGCTTTGCGCCCTTACACGAGCGCAGCTCATCGATTTCCGCTGCAGGAATCGGGGTGATAGTTATGAGCTTTTGTATAAGCTTATCGCGCTTTCTTAGCAGTTTTTGCTCTCCCCACATTGTTAAGACCTCCTTTCTATCAGTTCGATTTTAACCTCTCCGACAAGCCTTAGCCCCATCGGCTCTACCAAACCTTGTGCCGTAGCCTCAATCGACTTTCGCAAGCCATTTTCCGTTGTGTGGTCGGCAATAAGTCCGTCAATGCGCAAGTTTAGCGGCTTTAACATTGTGCGCAAATCATGAGTGGTAGTGCTGTTGTTTATTAGTTGCGTTGAGTTGAAGAAGCGGACAGTTATTTGTATCTTATAGTCGTCCTTGAAGTATGTTATGGTTTGCGGTTTCTGCGGTATCCAGAATAGTTCTCCGGACGGTTGCCGCCTGCCTTTAATCTCTACAAGTCTGCCGCTACCAAGGCACTCCGATTCCTTTTTGCTCTCACATACAACCATTTCATAATCTTCGGGGACTATGATTTTATAGCACCCTTTTCTGGGTATATCCATCTTTTGGATAGCAAAAGGGTTGTCGGCAGGGTATAATGATGTAGGGTTCATATGCTCCTCCTTTCTTAGAAGCGGTTGCCTTCACGGTCTCCTATGTGCTGCCAGACAAAGCGATTATCGATTTGTAGATGTTTTCGATGTGTTGCCATACAGTAGCTGCGACCGCAGGTATTTTCAATAGCCAATCATCTAGGTATCCTGACAGTGCCAAAACGATGATACAAGCGATTAATAATCTTTTAAACATGAGACCTCCTCCTTTCTGTATTTTTTGTGTACTTGCAAGCTTTCCCTGCTTCTGTGAGAGACTATTGACGGATATTTTTCGTGCTCAGAACCAGTGAATTTTTTTAATTTGGGGGCTTTACACGCATACGAGCGGAAAGTATAATTAGGGGTAGAAGAGTCGCTCACATATATGCTTATCAATTTTCAAGGTGCATTTTAGGTCTTCTGTTAGTACCACTAAAACAGTTGTTTCTGAATAAGTCTATTGAAAAAGCTTTCATTTTGTGTTTATTTTTTTCAACATAAGCTCCTTTCTTTTTCCTGAAATTCACACGATGATTGTAAAACTTCGAACCATTTTCATAACTTTCAAATAACTTTCAAATAACTTTTAAAACTTTCAAAACTGGAGGTTCAGTAGGTGTTTGTGTATAATGACTTTGAGCGTGAAATAAAAAATGCTAATGCTATGAATATTACGACGATTGCCGAGAGTCTTTTTCACTCTCCATGGGGCTGGGGATATAGTTCAGAGGGGACACGCAGCGATAGCCTGAATGAATGCAAAGACAGTATTGCCGCTGGCGTTTCACAATTTCGTAACTTAAAAAATAGCAAAAGAATACATCCTAAAAGCCCTGAGCATTTTGACCCCAATAATCAAAGTGACGCTAACCTTGCGTTTTTCTTCAATAAAATACTTCCAGTGATAGCACCAACACCTGAAAAAATAGAAGCGCTCGTAGTTGGTATTAGAGAAAAACTAGAGCGCGAAGACGATAATTCCATTTCAATAGGCACAACCAGAGTTCCAGCGAAATCCGATCCCTTATATGGTAAATGGGAAAAATCGTACATACGCTACGCCGGTACAAAGCCTTATGATGAACAAAAAAGCGACTTACTTTTAGAAACCGGGAAAAATTTCATATTTAAGTCTTTTCTCTTTGTTGTTCGTTGGACAAATGCGTTTGTCGATTTTTCGCGTCCAGGCGAACCCGACTCTGATGATAATGAAAAAGCCCAGCAGGATGATATTTCGGAAGAATTAATTCGAGAAGAAAGTAAGCGAAACGAACGTATTTTGCTAAAACTAGGAATCACAAAATTACTTAATCAGATTGACGGCAGTGGTTATGAGGCTAAGGAATGTATTAAAGAAGTTCAAGATTCATTGCGCTTTATGGGAACCGCGGGCTCAAAATGGCTAAACGATATGACAGCTTTTGAGAAAATGTTAAAGCGCGTGCGAATGAAAAGGCATAAGGTCCGTTTTCTCTTAATTGACCCACAAGGAGAAGGCTTTAGTTCTTTGGAGAACCCACCCGAACTGGATGTATACAAAAAATGGCTTGAGCTCACAAGAAAACACCCAAAAGATTACTTTGAAGTGAAGTTATATAATGACTACTTAAGCTTTAGGCTTCAGATTGTAGACGAACGTTATGTTGTTGTTTCAAAATACGAAAGCGAAGAAGTTGTTGATGATTGCAAACCAACTATGGTTATTTATAAAAGCGGAAAACTTCCTGACGGCACTAATCCCCACACACATTCGCTATACGAATCTTTTAAAAATATTTTTGACAGTAAGTGGGACGATGACAAAGGCTCAAGAGACAAAGTCTCAAGAGACATTGCTGAGTTAGAAGACTACTTGAAAGGAAAATAATTTGGATAAAGTCGGCGTTATACACGGAAGGTTTCAAATGCTGCATAATGGTCATATGGAATACCTTTTAGCAGGTAAAAGCAGATGTGACTATCTTTTAATCGGAATTACAAACCCTGATGTTATTCTGACCAAAGCGTCCAAATCAAACCCGAATAGATCGTTGCTGACTTCAAATCCTTTGACGTTTTATGAGCGTTTTCAAATGACAAGAGGCGCAATGGTTGAAGCTGGTGTTAGCATTGAGGAGTTTGATATCGTTCCATTTCCAATTAATCATCCAGAACTTTTGCTCAACTACGTCCCCCGTGATGCAAAATTCTATATGACTATCTATGATGATTGGAGTATGGAGAAACAGAGCGCGCTAGAAAGTCTAGGGTGTTCTATTGATATTATGTGGACACGTACCAATGACGAAAAAATCACTAGCGGAACGGAAGTACGCAGTCGCATCGCTCAAGGAAAATCTTGGAAGCAATTGGTTCCGCAATTTGTTTATAGTTATGCAGTCGGCAACGGCATTGATATCCGGATAAGGAATCAGAATAAAGAGGAGAGTTATAGCATTGTTAACAATAACTAAAATATCTGATGGAAAGATACTTCCGCCGCAGTACGGAGGTAAAGCTATCGGCTTGTCCTTGCTCTGCGTGCATGGGTATACCATTCCTGATACTATAGCAATTGAAGCATGCCGGGACATATGTATTTACGATAGCCCTGATTTTCAATCGAACTTACAGGCTAACTTGGTTGACTGGGATAATGACGGCATTTTCGATATTGCAGTTCGTTCATCTTGTACTACAGAGGATGGCTTTAAAGAAAGTATGGCAGGATACTTCGATACGATTATTGAAAAGATGACATTTGCAGATATTATTACAAATATTAAAAAAGTAGTTTCAGGTTTATCGAGGCTAAGCGATACTACCGTTAAGATGGGCGTCATTGTTCAAAAGAAAGTAGATGCTGAGTATTCCGGCGCTATTTTCTCATCTAATCCTTACACATATAGCAAAAAGTCAATGATAATTAGTTTTGTGTCCGGCATTGCAGTTGATTTGCTTTCCGGATTTGAGTCTGGAAATGATGTCTCCATTCTTGTTCGCGACGATAACTACACTATTGATGGTGTAGAGACTGACATACAGATAAATGAAAAATTATTATTATTATCACGCATGACCAAAGAACTGGAACACCGTCTCAACTATCCGCTTGACATCGAATGGGCTATTGTAGGCACGGATATAATCTTTTTACAATGTCGTCCAATAACAAGTATTACAAAAGTCCGGACGGAGATGCAACTTGTTAACGAAAGCAACCTTAACTCTCTGCCTCAAATACTGGTTTCACATGATAAAATTAAATTACGATTGTTTGCACAAAAAAACGGTGTGATGATTTCAGATGCGTATGTTTACATTCACAACACTTGCTCTGCAACAAATTATCAAATACCGGAAATATCAAGAACTGAGCACTGTGTCGGCTACAGTGCAGTTATCATATATCCTCAGCTTCTCTCAAATAAAGTTGTTCGGTCTTTTGTCGGAGACACGGCAAGAATATGTGATAATGTAAAGACTTGTTGCCGTTATGGGGTGCGCTCATTTCCCAAATATGAGAATCTTGAAAATTGCTTATTTGAGTATTCATCTTTGGTTTCTGACGAGTACTGGATAAGCACAACTGTTATACAAGAAATGTTTGACCCACTTTACACAGGAGCGGTTCAAAGAATTTCAAATGGGATTTTGTTTGAGATAACCAGAGGGCACTTTCTTTCAAAAGGAGTTGTTCCGACAAGTTGGTATCTAACTGACGAATTTGGCAATGTGCTTGATAAACAGGAAACAAATCAGCGAGAGTGGCACAAAATTATTGAAGGTAGCGAAATCTTCTGTATCTGTAATGATGGAGAGGATGATACTGTATCTCTCCCTGACGATACTGTGAAGAAAATTGTTAATTACTTAAAAAAAGCATTCAGCGCAAAAAACGCAGTAGTTGAGTTTGGAGTACTGCGCAATGGTCAAGCACACTATCAACCTTATTTGATTGACTTTTTTGACGACAACTCGGATGTCAACGTCTCCCCCACTGATATACAGGAAGGAATTATATCCCGCGGCAAGATTACCGGCAGAATTGTCCATGTTAATGAAGATTCTTCAGATTCTTTCAATCTGCACTTATATGATGGTATGAAAGAAAATGATCTGTGTGAAGATAGTATTGTTTTCTTCTGTGAAAAACCTTATATATCATTACTATCTCTTCTCAGAACGCATAATACAAAGAAAATAGGATTTGTATTCAACGAATGTGCATTACTGTGTCACTTTGCTGTTGTCTTGCGCGAGATGGGCATTCCGGCATTAAAAGTTGGAACTATTTTCGGTTACAGTGACGGGATTTGCACTATTGACGCCGAGTCTTCTGGTATTACGGCAAAAGCGCGTTTGTCAAAATAAGCTATCCCCCCTCTCTTTACAAAGACCAACTCCTCTCGAAACAACTTCTATATTGACTTTATATAGCAATTTAGACAACATTTGATAGTAATCTAGACAATTTTAGATAGTAATTGAGGCAATAACTCTTGACTCTTTTTTCCGAATATGCAATAATCTGGATGAAAATACTGATATTGGAGGAAGAAATGAAAGATTTATACTACAAACCATCCGGCAAAGTCTCAGCAAAGTTTTTCCTGTTTTACATCCTATTTATGGCAATCGGCATAACCATTTTAAGCAACGCATACGTTTATCTCATCCACTACATACCTTTAATATACCTAAACTTTCTCGTTGCCATTTTATGCGGGGGAGCTTTGGGGTATTTAGTGAGCTTAACCTCTAAGTTTGGAAATGCGAGAAATCCTAAGGTAGTAATCGTTTTTACCATTATTGCAGTATGCATACTTAAATACGCTCAGTGGGCAGCGCACATACCGCTGGTTATGTCCGAGGTATTTGGTTTTTATATGCCTTTTAGCGAGCGCCTTGCATACTCCTTTGAACTATTTTTCCAACCGCTCGTTATCGCTGACTATGTTCAAGCAATAAACGAATTCGGGACTTGGTCTCTTAGTGACTCCGGAGCGGTTACAGGAATATTTTTGTCAATTATCTGGGTTGCAGAGTTTATTATCATAATGGCAGGGGCACTTTTCATATGCACGAGTCAGTCACGCCGCCCATTTTCCGAAGATAGCAACAGTTGGTATGTTAAAGCCGACAGGGTTCTTCAAGCTGATATACCTGCCGACCCAGTGTCAATGAAAGACAATATTGAGCAGGGTAATTTTTCCGATCTCATTGAACTTGTCAAAGGCGGCAAAACCAATAATGACGCTTATGTAGACGTGTCTTTTCTTAATCCGCCTCAAGCAAACTCCCCGGAACCATATTATATAACCGTCATGTGCAACACTGAAGACAACGGCAAATCAGTAAAAACTGAAATAGTAAAGCACATGCAAATCACTAAAGAAAACGCAAACGAAATCATTTCAAACGCTGTGTCCTATGTGCAAAAGGGGCATAGAAACAAATAAGATACTTTCAGGTAACCACTGATTAAACTACACTCCCCGGCTTGTGGATTTTTTCCCGCCTGTTTTCCGCGTTTTTCAGTTAAATACGGTAAGTCTTCGCCTTCAAAACTCGAAAAACAGACAGAAAAAGTTATCCTCTCATAGGAAGGTGTTCACATGCATAGGCTTATTTCATTAATTCTAACCGCGGCAATCACGCTCATGCTTTTATCCTCTTGCGATAGCCTAGACGATACTGACGTCGCTTCGCAAATTTCTGAGCCGACGGTTACGGATACTCCCCCGGTTATAGAGAGTGTCACACCGGGATCGCAGCCGGAAATGGAGCCCGATCGGAAGCCCGAACCAACGCAGGATGCAAATACCGCACAAAAACCTGAACTTGAGCCCGTGCAAGAACCTGAGTCTGCGGCTTTTATTGACTCGGCACTTTCCCAATTTCTGACCTCAGACGACATGCGCTTATTTGAATCAGTATTTGCCGTAACTGCGGAGCAGAAGCGACATTTGGTCTTTGGCGCCTTTATCCCGACCGCCAACCGCGAATCTATCCGCATCCTTGCCCTGATTGATTCCGCACCTGATGCGGCGAGATTATTAAGGGACTATTGGAGCGTAGTTGATCGCGAGACCGCTTTAGTACAGCTTGAAAACCTGTCCGCAGCAGACGGACAATCTCCAGTGGCGGATGAAATATATGAAGAATTTGTCAAAACCGGGAATACTGCGCCATTAGAACTGTCGGAGGCTTTAGTTTTCGGACTTTCACACATGAGCTTAGATCGCGTATACAGTGCCTCTGTCAGTCGTGCACTCCGGATGGACGAGGAGCTTGAGCAACTGATGGTTTTGTTTGAAGCATCGGAAGAAGAACGTGAGGATGTCTTTAATGTCTTAGTTGCGATACTCTTTGTCGAAAGGATAAATGACGGCTTGGATGCATATCAACAAGCTTTCACAATGCTTGTCAGAACATTTGGATATACAGAAGAAGAGCTGCTCAATCTCCCCACCCTTGCAGCATGGGACTATGGCAGGACTGCATTCATAGCCAGATATGGGGTTACTGCTGGGTATCTGGACGAAGAAACGGCGTTTGAGTATATGAAAATAGCTGCTGACCGCGCCGCAGAAACTTATAGCAGTTGGCGTGAATACACAGCAGCCTACATATTGGGTCGCGCCCTTGCCTATGGTAACCCATCGCTAAACCTAGTTGAAGTCTTAGACTATTTGCTAAATCATCCCGAAAGCCCATTTCTGGAAACCGACTTCCGGCTTAACTGAGACTTTCCCGATTTTACCTCCCCGGGAAAACGTCTGCATAGACGCAAATATACCCGCATATTGCACCACCATTGCATTCATGATATTATTGCGCTAACAGCCGAGCTCAAATATCTCACCGCTGCGGCAAAAATCGGAGTGATAAAATGGAAGTTGACAAAAAATATCAAAGTGACATTGATATAATTCTATCCCATAGGAATGACTTGGGGGCTGATTATTGGACTACACCCGACAAACGGTTAATTAAAGGCTCGCCTTTTTCGTGTGCAGGGAGTGCACATATGCTGTTGGAACTTGGCATGGACGCGACAGATCCTATTTTGTTGGCAGTTGTCGATTTATTCTTTAGTGTATGGAGAAAAGACGGGCGGTTTAAGGTCACGCCGAGTGGCGGCATACTCCCTTGCCATACAGCATATGCCGTAAACCTAATGTGCCGATTAGGATATGTAGAAGACGAACGCATACAAGCAACATTACGGCACTTGCTTAGTACACCTTGGAATGATGGCGGTTGGCGTTGTAATAAGTTTTCGTTTGGACGCGGTCCGGAGACAGAACACTCTAATCCTCTGCCCACGTTGAATATTCTTGACGCATTTCGATTCAGCACATACCTCAATGATGAAGCATCACTTGATAAAGCCGTAGAATTTTTACTTGCTCATTGGACGATAAAGAAGCCAGTAGGTCCATGTCAATATGGGATGGGCACTCTTTTTATGCAGTTGGAATATCCTTTGTGGAATTACAATCTCTTTCAGTATGTCTATGTCCTGTCTTTCTACGACAAGGCAAAAAAAGACGAGAGGTTTTTAGAAGCGTTTGCCGCATTACAAGGAAAACTTGTAGATGGCATGATTGTCGTTGAAAGAAATGTTCCAAAACTAGCAAAGCTAACTTTTTGCAAGAAAGGACAACCAAGCGAATTGGCGACCAAGCGTTACCATGAAATTCTTGCCAATCTTTCCTAAATATCACGAACGGACACCTCTCAAGTGTCCGATCCCCTCCCCTTTTATCAAATCAGTAATCTCCCACCTCTACAGGTGACTGGTCGTAATTTCGTCCGAAATCAGTGGGAGCTCAAAATCCGGCTGACTTGTGCTACGTGAAATCTGCGCTCATTCACGAGCAAACTCGTGAGCGAACATTATAAAGTTTGCTCATTATCATCCATCGTGTCGGCAATCAAATATACAGTTCTGCTGTCACCGTCCCACATGACGTCAAATCCAAATGCCGCTTCGAGTTCGCGTAGCTGGAAGAAATTGTTACCGCCGACTGTATAGACTACGAACTCCGCTACCTCATCGTCCAACCATACACGTGTGTTTGAGAGGCTGTGCCAAGCTCTGACTCCGCTGCATCCCGGAAGTTCGCCGCCAATCGGTGTATATGGCACTCCCCTCGCAAGCAAAATTGCAGCGTTTTCATTATCCCAACTTACTTCAAACTGTGCTGCCGTGCCGCTGAGGACATATGCCAAGTCTCTGATACTTACATAATTATGGTCCCTAATACGAAACGACCGCAAATCAGTATCAACGCCATTGACGCTGAAAGATGCCATAACAGGCAGTGCCGCATGTCTATCTAAAGCCGCAAATCCATAGTCAAGCAGTATTTCCGTATCTCTGAATCGTCCGCCGTGCGTTGACCCCATTGTTACAATGATTATCCTGTCGTTGCCGCGCTGTGCCGTACCGGAAAAATTAGCACCCCCTTCAGAATTTGTCCCTGTCTTAAATCCGTCGATGCCGTAATATACACCCAGAAGTTGGTTTGTACTCCAGTATGTACGCCCCCGGAACGTCACCGATGGCAAGGACGTTCTTTCAAGCACTTCAGGGAAACGCATTATTGTGTTTCTTGTTATTTCCGCCATAGCACGCGCCGTCAAATTGGTGTGCGGATGTCCAGACCCTCCCGACGCGCCCGCAAAAAATGCGTCTATGCCCCATTGCTCCGCCGTATCATTCATCATTTGCACAAATGTGCGCCTTGACCCGCCGCCTACAAGTTCCGCAAGCGCCCACGCCGCGCCGCCTGCCGACATTACGATGACAACGTCAAGCAGTTCGTTTACCGTATAATGTCCGTTACGTGTCAGCGGCACGTTCGTCTCTCCCGGTCTGCGAGAAAAATCACTCACAAACTGGCTTATCGGCACTTGCGTGTCAAGGCTGATAACTCCCCTGTCGATTGCGTCCAATACCAAATAGACGGTCATCATCTTTGTCATGCTTGCAGGTGCGCGGCGTACATCGGCGTTGTGTTCATACAAGACCGCGCCAGTCTCATAATCCAGGACAATCGCAGCCCGTGACGTTATCCTCCTGCCGCCAACATCAGCCGCAACCGCTGTTGGTTGCAGCGCTATTGCGAGCGTGATTATGAGGACTGATGCTATTAATCGCTTTTTCATCTTCTCACCTTTTCGTTTGTGTCAGAGAAAACCCGATTTCCCAATCGAGGTTTACTCTCATGGTCAGTAGTGGACTGTGCAAAACTCTATTAATGACCCATATGTCAAATTGTGCCATCGGAATTATACATCAGTTGATTTCGTTTTGCAAAGGCATTTTTTACGCTAAATCTGCATTTTTTTACACTAAATTGGCATAAATCTCCCTGCTTTCCAAGTAACCACTGACTAAATCCACCCGAAGGATTTGTGAGAGATTTTTCTGTCTGTTTTTTAGGTTTTGAAGGCGAATACTTGAAGAGGGAAAACACAGCTCCGTCTGCAAAGACGCAAATACACCTGCATATTGCACCACCACTGCTTTCATGATATTATTGCGCTAACCAACTGCGGGCGCTGCCGCGGACTATCACCGTCTACGGCAGTGCAGAAAACTTATGTAATATATGGTTGATTAGGGGGAAATTCAATGCAACAACAAGGCACATTTGGGAAGCTTATTTATCAGAGCAAAACCAATAAGACCAAAACAAAAATTTATGTAGCAATTGCGTTTATCTTTATTTTGGCAGTACTCGCAGTTGGGATATATATGTTTATTAATCCCGAATTGCTCGCGGGCGAGCCTGATGAAATTGCAACCTTCTTGCCGATATTTATGGTTGTTGCTCCGTTTTTATTCGCGTTGATTACATTGGTCGCCGCAAAAGCCGCCCAATATACGCGAGAGCTATATGAAACCGGCGTCATTTTCAAGAGTGGTTCCGGTGCACTGGCGTCTTATGAAGCGTTTGCTTTTGACGAAATCCTCGGTGTGCAGCACTACATAGTACGCAATATAGACATAACTCCGGGCATGGTGATTCCGAGTAAAGCGCGGAAAGTCACCGTTATTCTAAGAAATGTCAAGCAACTCTACAAAGGCGATAATCCAATTAAATCAAACTTTCAAAACAAGGATAGGTACGAATGGTCCGGCGAACATCCTTTTACTTTTCTTGAGAAATTCATAGTGCAGTATACAGCTTATATAGTTAAAGACTTGAACAAGCAGAACATTGGACAAGCTGAAATCAGATTTGGAACAGACGTTATGTTGAAAAATGGGCAATTTATCTATAAAAACGGGGAAATTGTTCTGCCTCTCAGCGAGACAAGCAGAGTTACAAGTGATAAACTGCCGTTGTTTAGTAGTAAAATCAACCTTAGAAGTATAGATGAATCCGGAAGAGAGAAAAAAGCAATTACGATTCCCATCGACCAAGCAATGAATGTCGATGCGCTTTATTGCATCATCAACGATTTAAGATAGTTTTCTATAACGTTGCTTTGCGATAACATTTCACATTCACTTATCTGCTAATCCAGAACAGGCTAATGGCAACGCTTTTGCTGTAGTGAATATCTATTTGGAGCAATAAAATGATTCATATGTTTAGCTTTATAATAGTGCTTCTTTTGCTAACATTTTCCACTTCCTCTTGTGGTCATAATGTTCAAGACTCTATGATGTCCTTAAACTCAAGTACAAGCGTTTCATACGATGAACTATACTTTGAATTTGAAATGGACGTTGGAGACGGAGTCAACTCTTTTTTTATCGTGATGCAAAACTTGGAAGACGATTATGATTTTGGTTTTGTGACAGAAGCACCATTGAGAATTACAATCTACAAATTTAACGACCGTGAAAACATACACCAAACGATAGAAACCCATACTTTTGGCAGCTTGTTCAAAGATCTAACGGTTGGTGATTTCAATTTTGACGGATATAATGATTTTAGCTTTGTCAGTTTTCGCGAAAACGCCAACTACTTTCGCGATTTTTGGCTTTGGGACAGCGAAACACAGGAATTTGTATTTAACGCGAGTTTAAGTGAACTCTCTATGCCTAATTATGATAGCCAACTGAAAACTGTTTCCGGATATTGGCGAAATAGCGCCGCAGAATTCATATACGCGCATTATCGGTACATTGACGGAGAACTATTGTGTATCCGTTTGCTTGAGCAGAGATATCAGCCGGATGGAGGTTATCTATTATCGTTTGTGCTTGATTACAGGGATGGCGAGTTGGTTGAAGTCTTTCGCGCCAGATTCCCTATTGACCGCAATTCAAACGATGATAATATCAATGATAGTGAATCATATGATGATTTTCTAAAATGGGAAAATCTGCTTTACTTTGGCGAATAGTGCTTACCCTCCCTATACAATCAGCGTTAGACTTAATAGCGACGATTGATTAAAATGATGATTGCCAAAATTCCCCTCTCGGGGAGGGGTGGCGCGGAGCGTCGGGGTGGTCAAAAACAGGTTTCCGCGAAAGGCGACACAGTCCACTACCCGTCCTGCGCTTTCAGACCCTCAACAATGTCAAGACTGCCTACATGCCGGGAAGTGACCATAGCCATAATAGCGCTGACAGACGCGACAATAAGCGCTGACAGCAAATAACTTTGCGGGAAAATAGCTGCCGAAATTACAAAGCTATCGCCCGAAAATTCGCCCTTAATACTCTCTAAGAGCAGATTCCCCAACAGAAAACCCAGCGGTATTGCCAAGACAAGCTGCAATACCGTTTCCTTTATATGCGCCGACAGGATTTTTTTATGAGAATAACCCATCACCCCCATAAACATATACTCATATTCCCTCGCCGACAGATTAATCATCCCAACGGAATAAAGTACGGTAAAACCGAGAACGACGCTGCAGGCAATCATAAACCAGATAAGAATAGACATGCTCTCCATAACCGAATCAAAAGTGACCCTATCATCATCAACTGTTGAAAAGTCAATATCGTAATGCGTGAGGTACGCGCCGAGCGCTGCCATATCCGCAGCCCTTCCGTAAATTGTATTGTAAACCGGCGGTATACCGTCAGAAATTGCATTGACATAATCAAAGCTCGTCAGCAGCATAAGACCCAGAAATTGCGGCACTACAGCCGAAATCTTCGCGTCATACCCATTGATTTGCACGGTATCTCCGACTAAAAGCCCCCAGTCATCCGCGTAAAACTCCGGAACGATTACCCCGTCTTGTAAAGCCCCGGCGGGAATATTGAGCATATCAAAATCATTTTCAACAATAACGAGAGTGTAATTTGAACCACCTATGTTGGCAGGCATTACCAAGGCTTTGCTCCCCTTGTCCATTTGCTCCAATGCGGGATGGGGAATAGAGAGCGGCAAAGGATCAAAGCTTAATATCACATCATAATTTGCAAGCTCGCTAAAATATCTATCCTGCGTATTGATAATTGAATCACGGAATCCCAATGAAAAGACAATCAAAGCACAAGACCCGCACATACCCAGCACGACAGCCAAGAATCGCCCCTTATTTCTAAATGCGCTTTTCAAGGCGTATCGTGTATTAAACGACATCCGGTCACCTTTGAAC
>Ga0209755_10002615_pt1 | contig 24344 bp, 24 predicted proteins | sample TergutCo191P1_FD_187301 | JGI IMG/M metagenome (GOLD analysis project Ga0209755, IMG submission 187301) | Cornitermes sp. P1 segment gut microbial communities from Petit-Saut dam, French Guiana - Co191P1 (SPAdes) (version 2) | ecosystem: Host-associated > Arthropoda: Insects > Digestive system...
AACGCTTTGCGTCATGGGAAACGCCGCTTGTTTCTGCTGTTATGCGCCACATCGTAGAAAATGACGGCGGCAGTTTTAACTCTGTCAGCATGATTCCGAATAATGCGACAGACGCGATTTCTGCGCTATTAACCGATGTAGACGCAATCTGGATTTATTACGCGTGGGACGGAATCAACGCGGAAGTTGAAGGCGTGCCGATAAATTATATCGACCTTGGATCTTTTGACAGGGTGCTTGATTTTTATACGCCTATTCTTGTAACAAATACGTCATGGGCGCAAAACAATCCCGACATAGCAAAGAAATTTATGGCGGCTGCAAGCAGAGGTTATCAATTTGCGATTGACAACCCGGCAGAAGCCGCGGAAATTCTTTTGCGTCATGCGCCCGAATTAAACCGCAGCCTTGTTATGCGAAGCCAGGAATATTTGCGGTCACGCTACAAAGGAGACGCAAGGCGCTGGGGCGAAATTGATCCTGAAAGATGGGGTAATTTTTACAGATGGATGTTTGAACAGGGACTTTTGGAAACAAACATAGGAGATGGCGGCTTTACAAATGAATATCTTCCATTGTAAAAACATTTCAAAGTATTATTACAACGAGCCTGTGGTTCGGGATATAAACCTTGAGCTTAATGAGTGCGGGTTTATATCTCTTGTTGGACCTTCGGGGGTTGGGAAAACTACTCTTTTTAATGTGCTGTCGGGCGTTGATATGCCCGATAGCGGCAATGTTTTTTTAAACGGCGAAGATGTTACGGGCATTAGCGGCAAGGTAAGCTACATGCTGCAAAAAGATTTGCTCCTTGAATACCGCACGGTTATTGACAATGTCATTTTGCCGCTGTTGATTCACGGCGAAAAGAAAAAACCTGCGCGTGAAATTGCCGCCGAATTTTTTCAGATGTTCGGGCTAGAAGGTTATGAAAAAAAATACCCGAATGAACTTTCTGGCGGCATGCGCCAGAGAGCGGCTCTTCTTCGCACATGCCTTGCCGCGTATAATTTAAATAACAGGGCAGACGCTCTTCATAACCCTGTCATTTTGCTTGACGAGCCTTTCTCTGCGCTAGATGCAATTACACGGCGGAAAATGCAGTCGTGGTACGCGGGAGTAGCGCAGCAATTAAAAATTTCCACCATATTTATCACGCACGATGTTGAAGAAGCGCTTGTGTTATCTGACACTGTTTATATCATGACAGGAAAGCCGGGTATCATTTCGCAAAAATTCGACGTAATGCCGCCAAGACCAAGAGAGGCAAATTTTGCGGTATCCAAAGAATTTGTCGAACAGAAAAAAATGATTATTGACGCAATTGATTTCGATTGAACTGGTTCTATTTAATTAGGTTTAAATGAATCGGGTATAAATTGACAGCACCTGTTTTCGCGCCCGTTTCTGTTTTGCAAATCGGGAATATTTTGCACGCATTCCTTGCTTTCCTGAGCGCATCTGGGCGCGAAGGGACAGCCGCTTTCGGGAGACGCAGGATCGCTCACCTTCCCCGGAATTGTAAGGAGACGCTCTTTTGAATAATGGCTTCCAAATCGCGGAGAAGCGGCAAGAAGCGCAATCGTATACGGATGATGCGGGTCGTGGATAATTTCATCTGCTTTTCCAGATTCCATCACAAGACCGCCGTACATTACCATGATTCTGTCGGAAATTTCCGCGACAAGATCGATGTCGTGGCTTATAAATACAATCGAAATATTGCGTTTCCTGCGCAGGGTTTTTAAAAGCTCAACTATTTGTTTTTGTATCGTAAGGTCAAGCGCGGTTGTCGGCTCGTCCGCAATTAAAAGTTCGCAGCCCTGCGCGAGCGCAAGCGCAATGCCAATACGCTGAAGCTGTCCGCCCGAAAACTGGTGCGGGAAATTGATGAGCCTTTCCATTCCGTTATCAAGACCTGTTTCTTCCAAAAGGGCGATTGCTTTTTTTGCGGATTCTTCTTTTGTAATTTCCGGGTTTGAGTTTTTGAAAGTTTCATGGAAGACGCTTCCCATGTTTTGAAGCGGATCGTAAGACCTGCCCGGCTCCTGAAAAATCATGCCGATTTTTTTGCCGCGATATTCGCGTAACGCTTCTGTTCCAAGACCCAAAATTTCTTTGCCCTCGTAAACGATTGAACCGTACGCGTTTGCGTTTTTTGGCAAAAGACCTGGGATTGCCAAAGTGCTTACGCTTTTCCCTGATCCGCTCTCCCCTACAATGCCCAAAGTTTCGCCTTTTTTAAGATTAAAGGAAACGCCGCGAACCGCCTGAACCGTTATATGCGTTCTTCCGCGTAATATGGAGAAATGTACACATAAGTTTTTAACTATTAATAAATCCTTATTCTCTTCTTCCTGTTCGTGTTTGTTAGTGATGGTTTGTGGTAAAATTTCTATTAATTCTCTCTTCTTTCCTCTTCCCTGCATCGTGTGATACGGGTCAAAAAAGTCACGAAGCGCATCGCCGATAAAATTAAAGCCAAGCGTTACACCCAACAAAAACCAGACAGGCGTTAAAAGCCAAGGAAATGCGCGAAGGTTTGCAAGCGTAGAAAGATCGCGTTTTATTAAAGAACCCCAGCTAACGGCAGGATCTGTGATGCCAAGTCCCAAATAGGAAAGCACCGTCTCTGTCATGATAAAACCGGGGATGCTTAACGCGACGCTTACTATTAAAAGGCTTGCTATCTGCGGAATTATAGACTTAAAAATAATTGTTGTAGAAGGAATCATTTCCAATTTTGCGTTTAAAACAAATTCTTCGCGTTTTATAGCATGAACCATGCCGCGAATTGTGCGGGCGGATCCCGGCCATCCGACAAGCGAAAGTATCAGCGTAATCATTATATACGTCTGCGCGGGATCCATGTTAGCTGCCAATAATGAGCGTAAAAATAAAATCAGATACAATGAAGGAATGAGCATAAGAAATTCCGCGCCCCTCATGATCGACCAATCCGTAAAGCCTCCGAAATATCCTGAAAGACCGCCCGCAAGACCCGCAAGGGCAAGCGAAATAAACGTAGCGACAAATCCAATCGTTAATGAAACGCGCGAACCGAAAACAATGCGCGAAAAAAGGCATCTTCCAAGATTATCCGCGCCCATCAAAAAAACAGGATGCGCTCCCCTTTCGGTTGTAAATAAATGGCGTTCTGCGGGTATGATTCCCCAAAGCAAATACGGTTCGCCTTTGCCAAAAAGCTTGATTTCCGAGTATCTGTCGCGTACGCGCGCGTATTTCCATACAACAGAATCCGTTACGCGAAACTCCTGCGCCTGAAGCTTGCCCTGATATGAGCGTACATTGGGCGGATGATAACTTTTATCCGCGAACGAAGTGTTGGGCGAATACGGCGCAAAAAATTCCGCGAAGATCATCATTAAATATAAAATTAACAAAAGAACAAGCGAAACAAGGGCAATCGGGCGCGTTTTTAAATAGTTAAAAAACTTTTTCATTGTCCCCTACTCTTTTCCGTACCTGATACGCGGATCAACCAACGCCAAAATAATATCGGCAAGCGCCATGCCTACGAGTACCAAAAATGAAATAAACATTATATTTGCCAAAACAAGATTGACATCCTGCTGAGTAACCGCTTCATACATAAGCCGCCCGATCCCGGGATACGCAAAAATTATTTCCAGTATAAGGGAACCGGAAAAAAGTCCTGCCAATAGATTCGCGCTTCCCGTTATATACGGGTTCAGCGTATTTCTGAACGCATGAGCAAAATAAATCCGCCATTCCGCAATTCCGCGCGAGCGAAGGGATGTAATGTAGGGCTGTCCAAGCTGATCTAGCATCGTCGCGCGAATCATTCTAAGAGAGCCGCCGATTCCTCCCAAAAATGCAGCTAACAGCGGAAGGAAGATGTGGTGAGCGTACGAAAAAACAAATTTTACGGGAGCCTCGGCATACGGAAAAGACGGATACGCCGTTACGGGAAAAAGCCCTGTTACGGACGCGAAAAGCTGAAGCAGGATCAGCATTAAAAGCCCCGGAAACGCGTGCAGAACAAGCGCAAAAAACGTAACCGCAATGTCGGTTCTGGTTCCGGCTTTTGTAGAAAAATAAACACCTAACGCAAAGGAAAAAATCGTAATAAAGACAAGCGAAATCAAATTCAACAAAAGCGAATTCCAAATCCGGGAAGAAATTAAAAACGAAACGGGCGCGCGCGAAATCAAGCTTACGCCAAGGTCATGATGAATGACAACTCGTCCAAGCCATCGGATATACTGCACATAAAACGGCTGATCCAACCCGAGCTGCGCGCGCTGAGAGGCAAGCTGCTCCGCGCTCATCGCGTTTAAATTCTGCCCGGCGCGTCCCTGATTTTCGCTGAAAAGCTGCTGAATCATTATTTGGTCCACGATATCGCCGGGCGCAAGAGCCATTAAACCGAAAATTGCAAAGCCAAGAAGGAAGAGCATAAAGAGCATTGTCGCAAGTCTGTTTACAATGTAGGAAAGAAGCGGAAAACGCCGTTTGAACGCATAAAAGGGTTTTAGCAAAATTGATGTTATATCGCGAAGCCTGATCGGCATGTCCCCTCCCCTAAAGTTATTTTAAATGAAGGAGGGAACCGTAGTCAAGATGAGGGTCTCCGTGGACATTCGCCAAATTTCAATGTACAATGCCTTTATGAAATTAAACAACAATTCACTAAAAGACATCGCGTTTTGGCAAAAGGCCGGCATTGCCGTGCCGCAGTTTGATCGCGAGAAAATGATCGCGGCTACAAAGGTTTCGCCAAAGTGGGTGCATTTCGGAGCGGGGAACATTTTCCGCGCTTTTCCTGCCGCCATGATGCAGCAGCTTCAGGAGAAGGGATTGGAATCGACAGGCATCGTTGTCGCCGAAGGTTATGACGGTGAAATTATCGATAAAAGTTTTACCGCATTCGATAATTTGACGATCCTTGTAACCCTAAAGGCAAACGGCACAACAGAAAAATCTGTAATCGCTTCGGTTGCTTTATCGATGCGAATGGATCAGTCTTATAACGAACTCTTAAATATTTTTAAGGCGCCTTCCTTGCAGATGGCAAGTTTTACGATTACCGAAAAAGGCTACAGTCTGCAAGGGCGCGGCGGCGAACTCCTTCCCGATGTAGCGGAAGATTTAAAAGCGGGACCTGCCTCGCCAAAGAGCTATCTTGGGAGAATCGCGGGTCTTTTGCATGAACGCTATAAAGCGGGAATAAACGCAGGCGGCGCTTTGCCAATCGCGATGGTCAGCATGGACAATTGTTCGCATAACGGAGACATTTTGTTTGCCGCGATGGAAGAGATCGCCAAAGGCTGGATCGACAATGAAAAAACCGACAAGGGTTTCCTTCAATATATAAGCGATAAAAGCAAAGTTTCGTTTCCATGGTCGATGATCGACAAAATCACTCCGCGCCCCGATGACAGTGTGCGCGAAATGCTTGTTTCGGCAGGGCTTGAGGACATGCAGGGAGCGGTCACATCAAAGAACACTTATGTCGCGCCGTTTGTAAATGCCGAAGAAACCCAATACCTCATTATAGAAGACATTTTCCCGAACGGCAGACCGGCGCTTGAAAAAGCCGGCGTCATGTTTACAAACAGGGAAACCGTCGACAGGGTCGAAAAAATGAAAGTCTGCACATGTTTGAATCCGCTGCACACAAGCCTTGCGGTTTTCGGCTGCCTCTTGGGCTACACGCGCATCAGCGAAGAAATGAAAGATGCCGATTTGGTCAAATTAATTGAGGGTGTGGGTTACCGCGAAGGGCTTCCCGTTGTGACAGACCCGGGAATCATCAAACCGAGAGATTTTATCGATCAGGTTATTAAGGTGCGCCTGCCCAATCCGTTCATGCCCGACGCGCCCCAGCGAATCGCAATGGACACATCGTTAAAAATACCCATCCGCTTCGGCGAGACTTTAAAGGAATATAAAAAGTCGGGTAAAAATTGCGCCGACCTCAAACTGATTCCGCTTGTTTTTGCAGGATGGCTTCGTTACCTTTTGGGCATCGACGATCAGGGCAAAGCGTTTGAAGTAAGCCCCGATCCAAACGTGGAAACGCTAAAAACTCAGCTTTCGGGCATCAGCCTTGGCGACAAGGGACCGTTCCACGGCAAGCTGGAGCCGATTTTATCGAACTCGAAGTACTTTGCCGTCAATCTGTACGAGGCAGGTCTCGGCGAAAAGGTCGAGGAGCTATTCGCTCAGATGCTTGCAAGCCCCGGAGCCGTACGAAAAACGCTTTCCATAAATTGCTCTTGAATTTCGCTAAAATATCGGTTAAAATAAGAGTACTGGAGGTCATATGAAAAAACTGATTGTTTTTATCATTTTATTGGCGTTAATTGTGCCTGTTTTTGCCCAGGAGAGAACGAATCAACGTCCGGGCGTGTACTATATTAACGTTCCTGTCGAAAAAATCTATCCGGTGGCGGATGGATATATCGTTCAATATCGTAGCGCGTCAAATCTTATCGCCACTGTAGGCGTACCTGTTGAATGGTTTTACGATTCGGGCGGAAGAGCGGAATTGATTCGTCTTGAAGATGGCGGCGACTGGCCGACAATGTCCATTTTCTATGTGGACGGCGAGTTCAGCCATGTCAGAATTTACATCCATCGCGCAAAGAGTCATCGTACTTGGGGAAATATACCTCAGGGAACTGATGTAAGCAGATATTTCCAGAATAGGGAAACTTTAAACATTCAGTTCTAAATGAGTTGCAGCGGAAAGATTCTGGATGCCCCGGGCGAGCTTGTTGATTTTATAAACACCGGTTCCAGATTCATCATTGCGGGACACATAGAACCTGACGGAGACTGCGTAGGGAGCCAGCTTGCCCTGCGCAGCGCACTTTCCCGTCTTGGGAAAAATTCAGTCTTATGCGCAGAAGGCCCTTTCAAGCGAACAGAGCTTAAAAGCTATATCGATCAATTTACGGAAATCGAAAATCACGAATATTGTAAATTCCCCGATACGAGAGTCATCATTGTCGATTGCTCGGGAATGGAGAGGATCGGCTCTCTTCGCAATACATTGGAAAAGTTTGATTGCGCGATAATCGATCATCATACGGCAGTAACTCATCCGCCATCGACAGCCTCTGCGCCCGTCTATGTGGACGCAGCCTCGCCTTCATGCACGCTTTTGATTTACAAATTGATAAGAAGGCTTGGTTTGCAGCTAACGGAAGAAGAGGCGTCCATGCTGCTTTTCGGGCTTTGTACCGATACGGGATTTTTCCGTCACATGACAGAAAGAAATTCCGACGCATTTGATGCCGCAACGGAAATGATCAGAAGCGGAGCCAGTCCCAAATCGATATTCGGCATTATGAACGGCGGAAAAAGCCTGAAATCCAGAATCCTTATTGGAAACCTTCTTGCCAGAACGGAAGAACATTTTGACGGAAGACTTTTAATCACAAGCGAAACTCTGGAAGAATCCAATACTTTCGGTTTTGAAAGCAGGGATTCGGAAAGCCTGAATCAGCTTTTACTGTCAATAAAAAATGTTGAGGCTTTGGTTGTCATTCGCCAGGAGTGTGAGGAAAATTGTACTGTGAGTTTAAGATCTGTCGATAAGATAAATGTAGCGCAAATTGCCTCTTCCTTTAACGGCGGAGGTCATAAGAATGCATCGGGGCTTACCATGAAGGGCGATATTTCATTTGTAAAGAAAAAAATGTTAGAATCGTTTGATAAATGTTTTAATAATTAAAATAGTTTTTTTAGCACATGACAATTTTAGCATAACAAGCGTATTTTCCATGAAACCTTGAACATGATAACGGGTCATTCCGATATCAGAAAAATGAGGTGCTTATGGAATGTTTGATAAATGACCTGTATTTTGACTATCTGACAGGCGATATTTCGCGATCCAAGTTTGAAGGATCCGTCTATGAATTTCTTGCAAACAATCAGGAAAAAACCTGTCTTTGCCACTGGAAAAAAGATCAATACGACGATTTTATTCCGTGGTTTTATCCGCGTCTTAGAAGAGCAATCGATTCGTACAGGGAAATCGGCTCATCGTTTGACGCATTTTTGTCCAAGTATATTTTATTGTCTTCCAGGGAATATCGTATACGAACTGCCACCAATTCCGTTATTGAATATTCCGCATGGAGCGCGCGCGTTTCGGAAATGTATGCGCACGAAGAACCTCCCGTATACAATTATAAAAATACCAGAAATATTTTAAGCAATTTGGTCATTGACAAAAAGGGCAAGAAAAACACGCGCCGCGTTTTGGCGCTTATCATAAAATGTTATAACTACATATCCGACGATTTTGCGGAAAAAATCGCGCGCTCTATCGGAATGGAAAGCAAAGTATTATTGGAAATGCTTGCAAAAATACGCAAAATGAGGCAGAAAAAAGACGACTCTTTTTATTACTTTAAGGAAAGGGTTTACTGTCAGTTTTACAGATGCATCGCCTACGACAAAAGGCTTTCGCTTACGCCTGCAGAAACAAAAGCATACAGCGATTTAAAACTCCGTTTGGAAAAAGCAAGAGCGCGGCTTACGAAAATGCGGGAACGCATGACAAAAACCCGCATAGAAGCGACCAACAAACAGGTAGCGGATGTTATCGGCATAAAAAAAGGCACTGTCGATTCGAGTCTTTATCAGTTGCGTGCAAAATGGGAAAAGCTGTCGAAGAATGCGGATTTAAATTAAGGAGGGGAAAAAGACATGGTTAAATTTCCTGTCATTATGAAACAAAGCATGGGTGCAAAACCTTACCGGGAGCTGTTGGCTCTGTCGTTTTTCTACGCAGCCGCTAGCTGACATTTAATTACGCAGACCAAAGGCCCCGGTATGGCTTCCACCCATGCTTTTTTAGATTACGATAGGAATTTAATATTGTCTTTTATCCTGAAGCAGATAGAGGAATATTATGAAAATCAAGGTAAAATTTTAGCTTCTGCAAAGGTTTTAACTACGGCTTTAATGACTTGACAAGTGTATAGTAAAGCACATTATAATTATTAATATGATCCAATCTTTTAAATGCAAGGAAACTGAGAAAATATTCAAGGGATTAATTTCCAGAAGGTTCCCCATTGACATTCAATCAAGAGCTTTTAATAAACTTGCTGCTATTCATGTATCTCTTACCCTAGATGATTTAAAATCACCTCCATCAAATCACTTGGAGCAGCTTAGGGGAGATCGCGCCAATCAATACTCAATACGAATAAATAAAAAATACCGCATTTGTTTCAAATGGTATGAAAATAATGCCTTTGATATAGAAATTGTAGATTATCATGATTAAAGAAATGTGCACTTGACATTCTGTATTCCGTAGTATAGAATACAGAATAGAGGTAGTAAATGAAGAAGTATATTGAAATAGACCATATAGGAAAAATCCTGTTTGAAGAGTTTATGGAACCATATAAATTATCTCAAAATGCTCTTGCCAGAGCCATTGGCGTTGCTCCAAGCAGGATTACAGACATTGTAAATGGACGAAGAAGTATAACAGCGGACACTGATTTGCGGTTGGCGCGTCTTTTTGGTCTTTCGGAAGGTTATTTTTTACGTTTACAGGAACATATTGAGACTACCATCACCAAACAAAAAATCAGCTCTGAACTGGAGAAAATTACACCATTAAAAAAAATAGCATAATTTAAAATATTTCCTATTTTTTCTCTGCGAAGGCTTTAACTACCGCTTTAATCGGCGTGAGGGTTTCTTCGGGCAGAACTGCGAGGTCGTCGAGCAGGTCTTTGAATTGGAGGTATTTGGAGATGTCCGTTTTTTGCTGGTATTCCTTGCCTGTTACAAGGTATTCGACAGAGAGCCCCAGCGCCGCGGCGATTTTGACAGCGGTGTCGGCAGGCGGCATGGATTGCTGGGGTCCTAGGTAGGTATCTAAGGCACGTTTGTTAATTCCTATTTTAGCAGCAAATTCCTTTCGATTTAGACCTATATATTCTATCTCTGAGCGTAATCGCTGCGAAAAACCGGACATATACGGAAAAATAACATAATTATGTCATCACTATCTTGAAAAATACATAATTATGTATATAATAATGGGAGTGCATGTTTATGTCTTTAATTAAATTATGAATTTATAGAGGTTATTAATACCATAAAAAGGGAGTTTCATGAAAATACGTAATTTTATCTTTCTTGTACTTTTTTCAATAATCATCTTTCCAGCTTTCTCCGGCGGAAATTCCGACAGAGGAACATCCTCCGACGATCTTGATATTACCGCTCGTGGAGCAATCGGACGGCTCGAAACCGCTGCCGTTGGTCCAATGTGGACAGGCGATGGAGGAAGAAATATCAGGCTTGCGGTAATGGCTCCGGAACTACAGGGGGAAGCTCCAAGCTATCTTCCTTTGTACATACAGGGTTTATTAAATAATAATTTTGGTAGATTTTCGGCAATCAATATAATAGACCGCCAAAATCTGGACAGGATAATTCAAGAGCAGAATATTGCCGCAAGCGGCAGATTTTCGGACAGGGATTTTGTGCGTATTGGAAATTTAGTTAACGCACAATTTTTTCTTTTTGGAACTATTCAAAGACTTTCAGGCAACCGCTTTTCCTTGCAACTCTCTGTTACAGAAGCCAGTACGGGAGTACGAAGAGCAACTTTTATGAGAGAAGGAACTCTTGCACAACTTGAGGGAAGAGCAACATTAATAAATGAAGCAACCGCAGAATTACTTACTCAGTTAGGCATTCAACTTACAGAAGCAGGAAGGCGTGAATTACTTGCAGGAAATATTTCTGTGGTTCAATCTCAAGCCGGACTTGCAAGAGGTATTACTGCCCAAGCAGGGGGATCAGAGGTAGAAGCATTATTGAATTTCTCGCAAGCAATAATTTTTGATCCTGCACAGCTTGAGGCATTATCACGTCTTAATACGCTTTCTACGACTATAAGCGGCGGTACAATAAGTCAAAGAATTATAAACGATACACAGGCAAGAGATCGATGGCTTGAAGCATTTAGAGAAACCGCAAGATTCTTTAATGAGCATCCGCCATTTGAAATAATTTTTGATCCCAACCTTATTCAAATAGGAGAAACTGATTTTAGAAGACGTACAGCAAATTTAGGAATGAGAATCTCTCTTGATTCTTCCAAAGCAGGATTCGATGCTTTAAATACATTATTAAGCGGTCTTGAAAGAACAGGTAGACGTGAAGCATGGGGATTTTTAGGGTGGCCGTTTATAAATATTCAAGGGGAACGCGGAACTACAATTTTTGGCGGCAGACGATCATTTAGTTACAAAATTGATGTCGCGCTTGTTAATGAAAATGGCGAAAGATTAGGCAACAGCAGCATTACTTTGAACTCAGAAGTAATTAATTTTAATTCAGGAGATAGAAGTATATTACCGCCAAAAAGTGTAGAAAGTATTGTTAGATTTAATAATATAAGAACAGATGCTTTAACTTCTTCATTAACCATTGTAATTACCGCTGTTAATGGTATTTCATCGAGTAATCTTGCTGCTACTGGCAATATGAGAATAAAAACAGGAGGTTTGGACAGAGAAACAGGAGGAGTAATACGGGAAGTTATTTTTAATTCAGAAAATAATGAAATAATTACTTTTTCTGGTGATTCTAAAATTAGGTTTTGGGATACAAACACAGGAAGAATAACTAAAATATATGAAATTGATATTGATGAAAATGAAGCTTTTTTTAGTGCATATAGTTTAAATCTTTTATATATAATGGTTCAAAATTTTGAAAATGATACTTTAACTATATATAATATGGAAACAAGGAAAATAATTAATACACTTACAAATATTTTGGGATTAGGTGAAGCAATAAGCCCAGATGGAAAGCAATTTGTAATTATTGATAGAAATGTTGATGAAAATAACATCATTAAATTATATGATACAGAAACTGGCAGGGAAATTAGAACATTGATGATAAATGGAAATCTAAGGGTAATGTTCAGTCAAGATAACAGACAATTAATAATTATAAATAAAAATATAATTATTATTCAAGACATTAATACTGGAAGAGAAGTTCGAAGAATAGCGACAGATCATACTACTGTAAGTAACTTGATTTTTAGTACAGACGGAAGGCAAGTTATTACAGCTGGAACAGTTGACGGATATCGAGAAATCTTTAAACTTTGGGATGTAGCTACAGGCAGAGAAATCAGAACATTCATCGGACATAGTGAAAGAATTTACCCAATATGTTTCAGTCCTGATGGCAGGCAAATAGCTTCTGCCTCAGACGATACTACAATAAAACTTTGGGATGTAGCTACAGGCAGAGAAATCAGAGCTTTTACAGGTCACCTTGACAGTGTATACTCTATAAATTTTAGTTCCGATGGTAGACAGATTGTTTCCGGTTCTGCTGATACTACAATAAGATTTTGGGATACAAGAACAGGTAATTCATATAATATAATTGGTACAGGGCAACAACAGCAATTTTCATTGGAAAACAGATCAAGATTGGCATTATTTAGAGGGATAGAATTATTTAGACAAAATAATTTTAATCAAGCAATTATTGAATTTTCTTTATCTATCCAATTATATCCTTCACTTAGATTTTCAGAAGCTTATCTTTGGAGAGGTGTATCTTATTCAGAGATTAGGAATTACAATTATGCAATTAATGATTTATCAATATTAATCAGATTGTATCCCAATAATGCAAATTATTATAGAAATCGAGGGGTTGCATATTCAAATAACAGAGAACATAATAGAGCAATTATTGATTTTTCAAATGCAATAAGATTAGAGCCAAATTCTGCATTGGCATATTTAGAACGTGGTACAACATATGGAATAATTGGACAAAATAATAGAGCTATATCAGATTTAACAGATGCTATAAGGCTTGATCCAAATTCTGTACTCGCATACATAGAACGTGGTATTACATATATAAATATGAATCAATATAATTTAGCTATCACCGATTTTAATAATGCAATTCGTTTAAATCCGAATTCCGCACGTGCATATCATCAGCGTGGTATTGCATATGATTGGATTAATAATACCAGACAAGCACAATCTGATTTTGAAACAGCATTAAGATTAGAACCAAATAATACAGGATATAGACAAAGTGTAGAAAGAATTCGAAATCGTAGGTAAAGGAGATAAATATGAATTGTTATCATAATAGAATATTAGCGTTTATTGATGTTTTGGGGTTTAAGGAAGCAGTTAAAAGAACAAATGAAATAGAAAATCAACATGAGATTGGTTTTATAAATAATTTTTTCGATGAAATAAATAACCAACAAAGAATGAAAGAATGTTTTCCAAAGGAAATACAATTAAATGATAGGATTGTAAATCAATTTTCTGATTCCATTGTTATTTCTTATTCTAAAGAAAATTTTATTCATCACATTTTTCAAGATGCATATTTTTTATGTATTAAAGCCATGGAAAATGAATTTTTACTCAGAGGTGCTATTGTTTATGGCAAATTAATTCATTCTAAAAATGATAATAAATTATTCGGTCCTGCTTGCTTAGAAGCCTATGAAATGGAAAGAGAAAAGGCAGTTTTTCCAAGAATCATAATTGACGAAAAAATATTTGATTTAGCAAAAGATAATTATTCAAATTGTGATAATCCAGATTTAGAATATGAAAATTTAATGAAACTTATTTCTCTTGATTTTGATAATATTAATTATATAAATTATATTAATAAATATTATACTGGTGTTGATGTTGGTGAAGAAGGAGAGCAAAAACATTCTATATTAGTATACAATAATTTAAAAAAATTGGAGAACAGCTATAAAAAAGATAATAAGCTTAAGTGGAAATATTTATGGCTTGAGAAAAAATATAAAGAAGCATATATAAATATTAATTATTAAATTTCTTTCGTGTTAGTTTGTAATAAAAAAATATTCTCATATGGGAATATATAAAACAATAAGGAGCAAAAAATGAAAAAGATTTTCTTATCTCTCTTGGTTTTCTCTCTGGTTTATGCATTAATATCATGCGCAACTGCCTCAACAGGTTCAGGTAATACCCCTGAATGGTTAAATGACATGCCGCCTTCAGGTATGATCTGGGGAATCGGGACTGCAAAGCAGTCATCAACTACAATGTCCATGACAACTGCAGAAGCAAGAGCAAGAACCGCAGTTGCAAGACAGCTTGATACTCTGGTACAAGCAATGTTTACAGATTATAATCTTGATGCAGGTAATGTACGAAACCAAGCAAATTCTTCTTTACAGGAAGATGTAAGCAGACAGATTACCAATATTAATCTATCTGGTGCTCGTCCGATAAAAAGATGGCAAGCTTCAGACGGTACATGGTGGTTTCTTGTTGAATACAATAAGGCTGATGCAAGAAGAGAAATTGCAAGCATACTAAACAACGAAGAAGCCGCTTTTGCTCAATTTAAGGCACAGCAAGCATTACAGATAATGGATTCTCATCTAGCAAGAAACGAAAGGCCACTTCAAATAAGTGAATAAGCATTTTGTCTTACCGCTTTTGTTAATTTTTATCTCTTGCGCAAGTACGCCTAACAACAGCGGTAAGCCCGCATGGGTAGATAATGTAAATTCTGTTTACAATAGGACACAATTTGTAGCTGCGGTTGGACATGCTTCTGATCGCGAAATGGCAGAAAGAAACGCCATTACAAATCTAGCGGCTTTTTTTGGTCAATCCATACAAGCGGATCAAACAATAGTTAACACATATTATGAAGCGATAAGAAACGGCGTTACCTCAGGCTGGATTGATAATATCACTATGCGAAATACCATCACTACATCAGTTTCTATGGATACTTTGATTGGCGCAGAAATAAGAGAAGTATGGCATGATTCTAGAAATAATATCGTGTATGCCGTTGCCGTTATGGAAAGAATAAAAACAATTCAATTGTATACAGAAATGATTTCAGCCAATCTGGAAATGATTAATAACCTTACTTCAATGAATCAAACAGAAACGAATACCTTGGAAAGATTTTCCAGATACCATTTTGCAGCAACAGCCGCAGACATGAATATTTCTTATGCCAATTTATTAAGGGTTTTAAACGCATCTGTCCCAAGCGGAATTAGAAGAGGCGATGAATATCGTTTGGAAGCGCGAAATATTGCAAGAGCCATTCCAATTAATATTATCGTAAATAATGACAGACAAAATAGAATATATAATGCATTTGCGAAAGTTTTTACAGATTTAGGCTTTAGAAGCGGTTCAAATAATGCACGTTATGTTCTTCGCGTTAATATTGCTGTTTCTCAAGTAAATAATCTCAATAATGCAACTATATTTGCCAATATGGAACTGTCTGCTTCTCTTACAGATACAACTACAAGAGAAACATTATTACCATTTAGTTTTTCTAATCGCGAAGGACATACTACTGCCGCCGCTGCAGAAAACCGTTTATTTCTCTCAGCTGAACAAAAAATTGAAGAAGAATACAAAGAAACGTTAAATGCGTATTTGACACAGATACGGGTGAAAAGATAGGAGATAGGACAATTAAATTCTTGAAAATAGTAAAAAAGGAGAAAGTTATATGATTGAATCGGAAGAAATTATTAAATCTATTAGAAGTGTTAGCGACAAAGATTCCATGGCGTATAAAGTTACAGATTATTATTATGATTTAACAAGTGGAATTTTCGATGATGAAGAAATTGCAATTGTAAGTAATAAATTATTAGATATAGAAAAATATTTAATTGAATGGAGTAAAAGTCATCATTATAATTATACAATAATGCAACCTGAAGAAAATGCACTTAGATTAATTAATGACCTTAGAGAAAAAGGTTTAATAAGAGAAAAATAAATTGCAATAATATGTGATTATATTGATGCAATTTATTTATTCGTGAAAGAACCGTAGGTTCTTTTCGTGGTTAAAAAAAGGAGTTTGTATGAAAAAGGATAATAAAATCATAATATCACTATTTTTTATAATTCTAGTAATAATATCTATTGGTATAATCTTTCAGGGTGAACCTGAACAATACACATCGGAAAGGAATTTTATAACAGAAAAAGCGAAAGATAATAATTCAATATGGATTACGGGATATGGAGGCTCAAACCAAAAGCAAGAAGTTGTAATTCCATCGCATATAAACAAATTGCCCGTTACATATATAAAAAATAGCGCATTTAGAAATAAAAAATTAACTTCTGTAGTTATTCCCGACAGTGTTATAGAAATAGGAATGCATGCATTTTCGGATAATAAAATTAAAAATGCAGGTATTTCCATGAATGCCACTTTGATTGACAGTTTTGCATTTAACAATAACGAACTAGTTAATATAGTAATTCCGGATAGTGTTACTCATATTAGGGAAGAGGCATTTCGTAATAATCTTTTAGAAAGTATTACAATTGGAAGCAATGTTGTTAATATTGGTGAAAAAGCATTTAGGAACAATCTATTAACAAGTGTAACTATTCCTGACAGTGTTGCTGTGATTGGAATATATGCTTTTGCCGACAATCAGTTAACCAGCATAAAGATTGGCGAAAATGTTCAAATGGAAATTGGCGCTTTTGGAGATAATAACTTTGTTCAGTTCTATCAAAGCCAAGGAAAAATGGCAGGATTATATGTTTATAAAGATGGCAGTTGGGAAATACGGTAAGTAAGGGAGAATTTACCACGAACCACACTAACAAAAGCCGAACTTGCTGTTTAATTTCTTTTCTTTACCTAAGCAAGCACGGGCAGCAAACATATATTTCTTAGGAAAAGAGAAAAGTCATCGGATAATGTTCTTGAAAGAACCGCAAGGTTCTTGTTCGTGTGGTTCGTGTTAAAAATTCTTCTTTTCCCCTCTGCGTTCTTGGCACCTTGGCGAGAGATTCCCAGCCATCGAGCAGTAAGTAAGTGAAAATCCGTGGCATTAGTCCAAGAAAGAGTAAAATACGTATTTGGTACAGATGAAAAAGTGAAGTTGATGATATCTACAAAGGTAATAGCGAAACACGAGTTTTTCGCGGATCGATCGTTACTAATGCACCGCGAGTAATATCATCATGCAGCAGTTTTATCGCATTAACCACAATGTTGCCAATCCTGTCAGTGCTAAGTATTTCTGAACGTGTTTGGATTACACTAGGTTTTTTACCATGAGTGATCGCCAAAATGAAACCAAAATCCAGATCGCCAGTAAGAATAGTAAAGTCATTTATTTTTGCATATGTAAAGATTTCTGTATCCGAAGCATCAGGAGAACCAATTGATGACCAATGTATCGCTTCTATATCTTTTTTTATTAAAAAGTCCACCCATTTTGGAGAAAGATTCATATCCACAAGAATTTTCATGCTTCAACCAAGGCAACCTCACGCCATTGAGAAAAAGCTGCCGCATATTGTAATGCCTGCATTATATCCTCCCTTTCAAGATAAGGATAATCAGAAAGCAGTTCCTCAATACTTACACCTGCGCCAATCTGACCAACAATCATTCCAACGGTTACTCGCATCCCTCGTATACAGGGCTTTCCACCCATTACGGCAGTATTTTGGGTAATTCGATCAAATTCTTCATCGTACATATATAAAGGATAATACAGAAAAATAAAATAAACAAGTAGTCGATAAAAAAATTATTAAAAGATGAAATCTCATTTATTTACCACACTAATAAAGAGAAAAGTTATCGGATAATGTTCGTGAAAGAACCGCAAGGTTCTTGTTCGTGTGGTTCGTGTTAAAAATTCTTTTTTATTCCTTTGCGCCCTCTGCGCTCTCCGTACCTTGGCGAGAGAATCCCAGCCATCGATCAGAAAGTTAATGAAAATCCGTTATTTTTCGTAGACAGTGGTTCGTGTGGTTTCGGCGAAAACCTCTTCTTATAATAATTCTTAAAAAAACATAGCCATATATAAAGGAAGCGTAATCTTTTTATCATCCTTCCCTATATTTCCGGAAATTAATTTATATCCGGTTTTTATATCAGGATTTTGTAGCAGACTATTCAAAGAAGGCGTGGAACCTTTCCCGGATTTAACCTCGACAGGAATGATAGAGCCTGCGGCATTTAACAGGAACTCTATTTCCAGCGAATTATCGCCGGATTTGAAATAATTTAACCGGATATTTTTCTTGGTAAATACATCTGCGATAAGATTTTCGTAAATACCTCCCTTTACGTTTCCTTTTAGCGTATTATTAACAATTTCTCTTTTAATATCAAAACCATACATCGCTGTCAGTAAACCTATGTCATTTAAATAAATTTTGTATTGATCGTTGCGTTCATATGCGGCAAGAGGAAATAAAGGCGCAGATACGTTATGGCAAAAACGAATTAAATTGGCGTCTCGCAGCCATTCAAGACTATTTGCATATTTTCTTGCCGTTGCTTTTTTTTCTACAACTGCAAATTGAAATTTTTTATTTTCTTTTGCAAGCTGTTTTGGAATAGAAAGAAAACAATTTTTTGCTTTTGGTTTTTCTGTCAGAGACGCATATTGCGAAATATCATCTAAAAAACTATTTAGGATTTTATCCTGTTCTTTTTGAACCTCATTAAAATTCGTAGTTTCAAGGTATCGGTTAATAACAGCAGGCATGCCGCCAATTACAATATATTCGCGAAGATATTTCATCATCTGCATATTCATGGAATCGGGGATCTTCTCAAGACGATCAAAATATTCTTTTACATAACCAATCGATTGCCTGTTAAACCCAACTGCCCATAAAAATTCTTCAAAATCGAGAGAATGCATTTCTATTTGGGTTTCGTATCCAACAGGAATCGAGGTTACTTCTTTGTAGTTAATTCCAAGAAGTGAGCCGGAAGCAATTACGTCGTACTTATTATCCAACGCGAGAAATTTTAGCGCAGTACGAGCGGCAGGACACTCCTGTATTTCGTCCAAAAAAATCAAAGTGTTGCCGGGAAAAAATTCAATATTAAAAAAAACAAGCGATATTTTTTTATATATTTCAACGGCTTCAAGACTGCCTTCAAAAATCGACTTTTGCTCAGGATTCTCAATAAAATTGATATAAAGATAATGTTTATAATATTCTCTGCCAAACTTGTCAATTATAAACGTCTTTCCGATCTGCCTTGCCCCTTTTACAAGCAAACATTCGCTATTTTTGGTCTTTTTCCAATTTATTAGGGTTTGTAAAAACTTTCTTTCCAGCATTAACCTAATTATACAGCTTTTTAGACCCCAAAATCAAGTAAATATGCATATTTTTAGACCCTAAATTTGATAAAAAATGCATATTTTAGGAAAGTAAAATCCCCCTCGCCCTACCATGCAAACGAAAACACAGCTTTTTGGTGGTAATCATGTCCCGGAGACGCAATGCAGGAAGGGAAACCCTGACGATTCGGCGTATCGGGATAATGCTGCGTTTCCAAACAGAAGCCGGAATATTTTTTATAGACCGAACCTTGTTTTCCAATTACTTTGACAAGGTGGCTACCGGTATAAAACTGAACGCCGGGCTGGGTTGTAAAAACTTTCATTGAGCGGCCTGTTTGCGGTTCAAAGACTTCGGCGCATGGACGAAGCGCGCCTTGTTCGCCGTCAACGGCAAAGCAATGGTCGTAGCCTTTAAACGGTTTTAAAAATGAATCGTGCTCGCAAAATTTTCGCCGTTTTAAAAAATCAAAATAAGTTCCGCTTACGGGAAGTAATCGTCCTGTTGGGATGCCGCTTTTATTAACCTCGACATAAGACGAAGAATAAAGCTGCGCTTCATGAGAAAGTACGTTTCCGCTGCCTTCTCCCGCCAAATTAAAATATGCGTGATTTGTCAAATTGACGGGGCAGTTTTTATCGACCTTTGCAAAATAGTCGCAGATTATTTCGTTGGATTTGGTAAGACCGTAACTTACAACGGTTTTACAGTTTCCGGGAAAGCCGCAGTCGCCGTCCGGGCTTTCGAGTTCGAAGCGCACATAAACGCCTTCATTCTCAACATAGCTTTCGGCTTTCCATAAAAGTTTGTCAAAACCGCGCGGCCCTGCATGAAGAGAATTGCCGCCGTCATTTGCGGGAAGCGAATAAGTGCTTCCAAAAAGATTAAACGAAGCGCCTTTGATACGATTCGCAAAACGCCCGACAGTTACGCCGATATACGGCTCGTTTTTCAAATACCCGTCAAGCCCCGAATAGCCGAGGAGCACGTCATCTTTAATGCCTTTGCGCGAAGGAACAATCAAACTTGTCCATGTCGCGCCGAAATTGGTGAGCGAAAGTTTTAAATCCCCTGCGCTAAGCGTCCACAGTTTAACTTTCTTGCCGTTGGATAAAACCCCAAAAGTCTTTTTGTCAATTTTCATGAAGATATTATACCATAAATATCAAGAATTAGAACCTTAACCTGACTCTGGCGGTGCAGTTGACGCCGTAAAATGAATCGTTATCGAAAGGGACTTGTGCCGTTACAATCAAGGTCGCTCCCTGAAAAAGTTGATGAGTGAATGTTAAAACAGGCGTATATGAAACAATATCATGACTGTAAACAAAAGCCGCGCTTAGACTTGTAAAGTCATTAAAACTGAACGTTAAAGATGTGTATACACAATGTTTGCTTGGCAAGCCCAATGGGTTTTTTTCAATATCAAACGCTGTTGAAGATGTTTCTCCGTTATATAAATATTCTGCAAGGACGATTAAGTTACCTTTAAAAAATGAATAATCAATGCCTGCGCTGAAACTTAATCCGTCCCATTCTGTTCGCGCTTTGTGGTTGTAAGTGTAGAGCGCGTCCAGGTAAATGCCGACTTCGATATCTGCCTTAAACGAAAGTCCTGCGCGGTGTATTCCCTGCGGTGTAATTTCCGCAGGCGTTTCATAAGAATAAAGCGCCTGAAGACTTGCATTTGTCCAGTGCCTGTCGATTGAGAGACCAAACAGTGAGCCGCTTGAATCGGAAGAAAACGCATCGCGCGGCGCGGTATAAAATGCGAGAAGTTTTAATTCGTCAATCGGAAACCAGGTGAGAGAAGCCGCGAGTATTCCGCGCGGGCGTGCATCGGGCTTTAGCGGATTTCTGGGATTGAGAAAATCCGAAGACTTCCACACCTGCCCGTAACCAAAAGGAAGGCGCATAAGCCCGCCGTCAAAATCTAGGTGCTCGCCGTTTAATCGAAAATAAAGACGCTCAAGTTCAATCGCGCCGATAAAATTATCACCTGCAGTGTATGACGTAACGGCGAGCGGAGAGTCATTTCCATGAAGAGCCTGCGCCTGTGCCGCCGCCGCAAAACTTCCTGAAGCGGCGATCAAATTGACCGCGCCGTAAACTACGGCATGATCTCTTATGCGCGATTGAAATCTTATATTTGCAAACTCTTCTATCCCGAATGAAAAATCTTGTGAGTCTCCTGCCCCGGCATTAAAAGAAACTGTAGAGTCAAGAAGCCCCGAGACAGTAAGCTGCGCAGAGAGATCGGCGCATATAAAAAATAAAATTATTCCAAAATAAAATATTCTTCTCATAAAAACTCCTCTGCGTCTTTGCGTCTCTGCGAGAGATTCTTCCCATTACCTTTCCAAGTTTCGCTGACTGAACACTGAATCTGCAATGGGTCTGTCCAAAACCACATTGCGCATTACAAAGACTGTTCTTGAGTCGCGGCGCATGAGATCGCGCATCTCTCCCTCTACGGGGAAGCGTCTTCCGCCGATAACTTCTACGCGGCGAAGATTGTACTCTTTAAGTTTAACTCCCGAGAGTGCAAAAAGTTCGTAGCGCAAAAGATCGCCGTTCTCTTTATCGATCCACAACTTGCGGGTAGGATAGCTTTCCGTTCTTCGCCTCGCCGTCAATTCCAAAACCCATGTGTCGCGCCCGTTAATGATTTCGGATCCCGAGATGACAGGATCGTAGCGGCTTGATAATGTTTCGTTGTCCAGCGTGTCTTCGTAGGACATGTCAGAGCCCATCATCGATTCGCGAAGCATGTGACCGGAGATCAGCATTACCTCTTCTGTGTCGGGCGAATAAACGAAAAGACGTCCGTCACGGCGCAGGTAGCGCGTTCCCCTGTCTTCGGGATTTGTAAACTCGATGAAGCTGTGGGTGTTTCCTCTTGCCCACGCTCTCATTGTTTTTACAAAGCGTCTTCCGCCGTGTTCGATAATGATGTCGCCTTCGTATTGAATCGTTGTGTAAATCTCATTGTTGTCCACCCTGCGAAGAATTTCGGCGGCGGTTGGGGCTTGAGCATTGAGAGCCCACGGGAAAACGAATGCGGCAATCGCAATAAATAAAGCAACGATTAAAATTTTTCTTACCATAATATTACCTCCTTAGTGCCTCGACGGGCTCGACAAATGCGCTTTTAAGCGACGGAATCAAAGTGAAAATTGACGCGATAACAACACCCATTAGCCATGCCTTAAAAAGTATCAGCGGATTAAACTCGAAGAAGATCGCGTTACTCATCGGCATGTCCGCAAATGTGTTTCCGAAATATTCCATTAACTTGACAGGAGAGCCGGCCATGACGGCGACGATCGATCCGCCAAGAACAACTCCTGCAAGCGCGCCAAATGCCGCCATGAAAATCGATTCAAAGAAAAACACCTTGACGATCTCGGCGCGTGTCATGCCAAGGCATCCCATCATGCCGATTTCCTTGATGCGTTCATGAATGATCATCACGACTGTATTGATGATCAAAAAGCTTGCGACAATCAGGAACACAAGGAACACCATGTTGTAAATCGGACCCACCATGTCCATTACCGCAACCCAGTAATTGTCTCTCCAGTATGTTACAGTATTGTCTTCGCCCAAAATATTTTTCACTTGAGGCGTGATGCCGGCTGCAACTTTGTCATCGTTCGCAAAAATTACAAGCGACTGCGTTCCTTCGCCCATTACAAGCAAACTCTGAAGCCGTTCAAAATCGATGATGATGTACCGCTCGTCAATTTTGATGTAATCAAAATTAAAGATGCCGACAATCTGCGGACGCAAAAACTTTTCGGAGAACTGCGCCGATATCGTCTTGAACATGAGTCTGTCACCGACAGAAAGCCCCGACTTCTGCGCAAAGGCGCGTCCGATTGCAATTTCATTTGAACCCGGAGCCGGCCATCGTCCTTCCAATAAACCGTTATTACGATCCGTCAGATTCAAATGATTGGTTTGCGTTTCTTTCTCGATATCAATTCCCCAAAGAATGGCATGCTTGATAGTGCTGTCTTGCAATGTCGCCATCGTCGTGATTCTTGGAAGCACCGCACGCACTCCGGGTATTTTATTAATTTCCTGCGCGAGTTCTTTCCAGCTTTGTCCGTCCGCGACAGGATACTGCACGGGCATGTATTCGCTTTCGTTCTCAAATTGTTTGGACGTAACATTGATATGACCCAGCTCGTAAATTTTTACCGTGTCGAAAATACACTCGGTCATTCCGTCGATCATGGAAGAATACACAACAATAAAGAACACTGCGATTCCGACTGCGGCAAAACAAAAGAGCGTGCGTCTCATGTTTCGCCAAATATTCAAATAGGCGATCTTTATAAGCATAAGCGTACCGCCTTTTTTATATCCATTACTCATCATTCACCTCCTATCACTCGAACCGCAAGCTTTCGGTTATTGGACTTTTTACAGCGCGGCGTGTCGGCAGAATTGCCACAACCGATGCAAGCAGCGTCGCCACAACACCGGAGCCAATTATCACAGCAGGATTCCACATGCTTCGAAAAACTGCCGTCGTTCTAAAACCGATACCGTCCGGCATCAAATTACCCATCGCCGAAAAGTCAATTCCAGTTTTTACAAGCGGATAATTTATGATACAGCCGACAATGATTCCCAAAATCGATCCGATAAGCCCAAGGAAACCGGCTTCCAGCATATAAGTCAAAACCATCTGCCTGTCTGTCATTCCCATCGCTCTCATCATGCCGATTTCTTTTGTACGCTCAAGTATCGCGAGCAAAATCGTATTGGAGATACCAAGGAACGAAAGCAAAAGCAACAGAAACGCCAGAACCTGCGGCATTCCAACTTGAATTGCTTCATAATTCAAATAATCTTCCATATAATCAGCCCACGTTCGCACTCCAAGTTCTTCGGGAAGCGAAAGTCCCATTGCGGCAAGTCCGCGGTTAAGAGCCGCTGTAATCGCCGCGCTGCTTTCGCTTGCGCCGGGCAGGCGATCATCGCTAACGCCCTTTTCCCTGATGAGCAATTCCGTGATCGCGCCCTCGAGCATCATGCCCGCCTCGTCCTGCAAAATATCAAGCGGTAAAAAAGCTGTGTTGCCGTTTGGAAGAGGAGCGGGCGAGTTTATTACGCCTGCCACTTTTACAT
>Ga0209755_10002616_pt1 | contig 24344 bp, 25 predicted proteins | sample TergutCo191P1_FD_187301 | JGI IMG/M metagenome (GOLD analysis project Ga0209755, IMG submission 187301) | Cornitermes sp. P1 segment gut microbial communities from Petit-Saut dam, French Guiana - Co191P1 (SPAdes) (version 2) | ecosystem: Host-associated > Arthropoda: Insects > Digestive system...
GAGGACACTCCTTTGTCGGCGCTACGTTAATGGATGTTATACCTGCAACCTGTATTAGTACAGGCATGCGCGGAAGAAAATGCCAGAGGGACGGCTGCAGTTATCATACAAACGATCAATCAATTGCAGCTCTTGGTCATAACCTTCCTACGAATTGGACACAAACAACTCAGGCAAATTGCTTAAATCGTGGTTTACAGACAAGAACATGCCAGAGAAGCGGCTGTGATCATTCTGTAACGCAGAACCAGCCTGCCGCGCTTGGTCACGATTTAACTGCGTGGTTAAAAAATTCTACAACGACCTGTTTGGAAGAAAAAAGAACGTGTCAGCGGACAGTATCTTCCGTAGCATGTACCCACTTTGAAGAGCGAACTCTGGCAGATCACGACTGGAACGGCTTATGGCCCAGAAGCGGGAAATTAGTTAAATCCTGTATAACTAAATGTAAGGATAACAATGATTGTACGGTAAAGCGAACCCTTGATGAAGAGATGGTACAGATTCAAGGCGGAACGATGCCGCTTGACGGAACAATTAATCAGCGAAATTGGGGGGATCATACAATAACGCTGAGCGCGTTTAAGATGCACAAATTCGAAGTGACACAGGATCTGTATGAAGCTGTTACGGGACAAAAGCCAAGTTCTTTTGCAAATAGTCCGCAGTCAGGAGAGAGACAGGAGCAGCGCCCTGTAGAGAACATGACATGGTTTGACGCTGTAGAGTTCTGCATTAAACTGAATGAGAGAGAAAGTCTTTCAGGTTATGTGATGGAAAACAGAACACCCGCAGCAGGATATCCCATAACAAGCGCGACTGTACACTGGTTTGAAGAAGGTTTTACCGGTTATCGATTACCGACAGAAGCTGAGTGGGAATATGCATGCCGCGCAGGAACAACTACAACATGGAGTTTCGGAAACACGGAAGGTGAAGTTGGCAATTACGCATGGTTTACTACCAACGGCGAAAGCAAGACGCATCAGGTGGGACTAAAAACGGCGAATCCGTGGGGGTTGTTTGACATGCATGGGAATGTGTTTGAATGGTGCTGGGATTGGAGACAAGATACTCCGTTAGCGACTGCTGCCCAGACGAATCCTAAGGGACCTGTTACAGGTGCCGCTCGCGTGATGCGCGGGCGCAGTTGGCGCGACAGTGCGTCGGACACTCGGTCAGCCAACCGGAACGGCGATAGTCCAGGTAATCGGAACAGCAACGGCGGCATCCGCATTGTTCTCTCAATCAACCGCAGCAGCAGTAAAGATTAATAGAACGCTGAATACCGTTGTTAGCACGGTGTTTGGTGTGCGGCGTCCGGCTTCAGGCTTCCCCCTGCTGCCGGGCGCCTTTTTTTTGGGACAAAGATTTTCTACCACTAACCCGCCAAATTAAACCACGCGTAAGTGTGCATATTTAAAAATACTAAAGGGCGTAGGCCCGAAAATACTATCACCTTTAATTAATGTTTCAGGCCGAACGAACCATCACGAACTTTTTAAAGGGGGAAGGTGACAGTCACCTACACTTTTTTTTGTAAAGCATATGCCCAAAAAATTTAGCAAAAGGGTGTGGTGCGAAAAGACACATTGGCGACATTCGACGTGGTTTTCTATCAACAACACGCGGAGCGAGTGTCAACCAAGCCACGCTCGTCCGGAGCCGATGGGGCTTTTCGTACCACACCCATTTTTACCAATCTTTAGGCATATGCTATCAGTGATGTGAGTGACTGTCGCCTTTTTTATAATTTGGCGATTTCTTCCAGAGAGAGCCCTGTGATTTCGCTAACAAAGTCCGGCGTAGAACCTTTTGCAAGCAAGTTGCGGGCGATGGTCAGTTTTTCCTGCTCCTTACCTTTCTCTTCGGCTTCTTCCTGCCAGACTTCTTTCGCGTCTTTAAGATTCCAGTCGGTTATTAACATATTAAATACCTCCGCGGCGTGTTTTTCAAGGAACTCTCTCAGTATATCACGTTCCCGGCATTCTTTAATAGCTTTTATTAATGCGTCCTCTTTGTTTTCCGCTTTTTTGTACGAATTTGTGGCGGCTACAAACTCGCTGTACTGCGCCAGTTTGGAACAGCGGTTTTGCAGCTCTTCGTTTCTGCCGTGATTGATATTTATCACCTTTACTTCCAAATCCAGCGCAGGCTTTAAGTTTTCTGAAAGTCCGAGAATCTGTGTATCTTCGTAAGCGTCCGACAACCTTATAATGTTTTCGTCGGGATACTGTTTTTCTCCGTTATACAGGACGAAAAACTCAGGCCGTGGAATTTTGACAAGTTTTTCGGAATACAGCGCTTTTCTTTTAACCATTTTCTCTGTAATTTTGGAAAAATACTGATGCATACGCAAAGCCATGTTCGGGTTAATTGTGCTTTGATGTTCGATTAAGACAACCAGTTTTCCGCCGATTTCGAAGGAGATGTCATTATACATATCCTCAAGCAGCACCTGCTCCAGCGTGTTGATAATAACCGGGGTATCCGGAGGTAGTTTTACATCTTTGAGAGCGCAGTATAACTCTCTAAGAAGATCCGGGTCGCAGAACAGCCTGTTAAAGACGCTGTCCTTGAAGTTTTTGTTTTCATTCATGTGAAACTCCATATAGATAGATTCAACTTTCATAAAAAGTTGTACATATATATGGCTGCGCAGATGCGTGGCGCTTGCTCGAAAATGAAAAAAGTTGGAAAGATTTTGGTGTCAGTCACCTACGCTTTTTTTTAGTAAAGCATGACCCAAAGAATTTAGTAAAAGGGCGTGGTGCGAAAAGACACATTGGCGACATTCGACGTGGTTTTCTACCAACAACACGCGGAGCGAGTGTTAACCAAACCACGCTCGTCCGGAGCCAATGGGGCTTTTCGCATACGCCCATTTTCAGCAATCTTTAGGCATACGCTATCAGTGATGTGGGTGACTGACACCTTTTTTGAGGGTGGTGACAGCTTTTAAACCGCACGCTTCATTAAACGCCTTTGATTTTTCTTTAAAAAACCGCTATCATTATAAAAAATGAGAAAAGTATACATTGATTACAACGCAACCACGCCATTAAGAATGGAAGTAAAAGCCGCCATGACAGAAGATTTGGAAATTTTCGGCAACGCTTCAAGTATGCACGCGTCAGGAAGGCTTGCTCATGCCAGAGTAGAGCAGGCAAGGGCAGCTGTCAGCGCTCTTATTGGCGCAAAAAACGGAACAATCGTGTTTACTTCGGGCGGATCGGAAGCGAATAATACAGTTTTTAATACAATGAGAAAACTTGCAGAAGAGAAAACAGGAACATCGCATCCAGCTGTCCGTGATGAATTTTTAACAACGGCAGTTGAACATCCGTGTGTTATGAATTCAGCGTTAAACCTTAAAAACGCGGGTTTTAAAGTTACTATCCTTCCTGTCGATGAATACGGCAAACTAAAAATCTATGAATTGGAAAAAGCATTAAACGAAAAAACGCTCTTTGTATCCGTTATGGCCGCCAATAATGAAATCGGCACCATACAGGATATACAAAAAATCACTGCTCTTGTTAAAAAAGCGGGCGCATTCATGCACATAGACGCAGTGCAGGCTGTGGGGAAAATACACCTGAATGTACAGGAGCTTGGCGCCGACTACGTAACAATATCCGCGCATAAAATATACGGCCCCAAAGGTGCAGGCGCTCTTTATGTAAAAAAAGGTGCTCCTCTTTTTCCGCTGATTCTTGGCGGGCATCAGGAAGACGGCTTAAGAGCGGGGACTTACAACAATATCGGCATACTTGGCTTTGGGAAAGCCGCGGAACTTGCCGCAGTCGAAACGGCAAAGTACAGTAAAGAAATATCCGCTCTGCGCGACAGGTTGCGAAAGGGGCTTTTTGAAAAAATCCCGAATATAAAAATTAACGGGCATCCTGTTGACGTGCTTCCAAATACTCTAAATATTTCCTTCCCTGGTGCGGAAGGCGAATCGATTCTTCTTTCCATGGATTTGCAGGGAATTGAAGCGTCCACAGGCTCAGCCTGCGCGTCAGGAAGCCTTGAGCCATCGCATGTACTTATGGCGACAGGGGTAGGTCCTGAACTTGCGCACGGTTCAATTCGATTCAGCCTTGGGTGGGGTATTACAGAAGGTGATATTGATTATATAATTGAAGTGCTTCCGCCTATTATCGCGCGGCTTAGGGCGATGTCTACATTGTCGGATAGCTAATATTAATTTATAGGGAGTCTTATGTCGGACTGGCTTTATTCAGATACAGTTAAAGATCATTTTTCAAACCCGCGCAATGTGCTTCTTGAAGATGAAGCAAGTTTCGCGCCGGACGCGAAGGGGCAGACAGGGAACATCAAGTGCGGAGATCAGATGCTCATGCTTTTAAAAATAAAAGATGATGTAATTACCGATGTTCGCTGGAAAACTTACGGCTGCGCAAGCGCAATAGCCAGCACCAGTATGCTGTCAGAAACTATCAAGGGAATGAAGATCGAAGACGCTTATAAAATCAAACCTGAAGACCTTGTCGCGAAACTGGGCGGGCTTCCAAGTTTTAAAATACATTGCTCTGTTCTTGGCGATAAAGCGCTTCGCGCGGCAATCGACGATTACCTCTGCAAAACAGGCAGGCAGGGGCTCTTTGTAGAAGAAACTGTTGTTATCTGTCATTGCCTTGAAATTACAGACAAGGATATAGAAAACGCTTTTCATAATGGAGCCAGAAACTGGGAACAGCTTCAGCAGGCGACAAAGATCGGAACAGTCTGCGGATCGTGCAAAGAAAAAGCCGTGGATTTGCTCCACGGCTTTGAACACATTTACGATAATTAATTAAAACACTACTTCGGTCAGGTCCGCCGGATTTAAAATCAATGCGGAGCCGCCTTCGTTCTGCGTTAAAAGTCTTCCCTGCTGGATTGTTACAGACGCTCCTTTATGCACCTTCGCGGCGGATTTCGCCTGCAGTTCAAGATTTGTATTAAAGCGTCCAAGATAACATTCGCCGGTTGTTAGATTGGTAGTTATCGCGTAGAGATCGTTTCCGTTCACCCACAAAAGACTTCCGGCTAAAATATCATCCTGCCCCTGCCTTGCCATTTCGAGACTGGTCTGGTTCAGTTCGATAAGGCGTACCGCGCCCTGTCCTGTATTTTCACCGGCAATGGCTATGATTCTTCCGCCGATAAATGTAACGGTTCTTGTATGAACTGTATCAAGCGGAGAGCTTCTGATTACTCTTCCGTTTGCCGGATTAAAACGAGTTAATCTTCCCATGTAAGTTGGATCTGTCTTTTCTATTGAAATGCCGAAAATGCCGCCTGCCGGTTCCTGGGCGATAGCAGCCTGCTGATCTCTTGCAATCTCCTGGCGCTGAGTCTGGGCTTCGTCAGATTTTTGTTCGGCGAAATCCTCGAGCCTTTGCGCTTCCTCTCTGCGCTGTTCAAGAGCTTCTTCTCGTCTGTCAAGTTCTTCTTCTTTCCTTGCCGCTTCCTGCTGCGCTCCCTGATCGCCTGATTGTTCGGCAGCCTGCCTTTCCTGCGCGACTTGCTGTCTTTCGCTGGCTATCTGCGTTTCTTCCTGTCTGATTTCCTGGCGTTCTCTTTGCGCCTGCCTTTCAGCCTGCTGTGCTTCCCGCTCCATCAGGTTGACCATTCCCTGCCTTTGCGGAATCCCCTGATCATCTTCCTTGCGCATTTCCTCAATAACTCTTGAGTCGGAAATTGTGCTTGTATCAATCGAACTTAAACCGCCGTGCCCTAATGGAATAACGAGCAGCGTCCTTCCCGGCCACTCATCGTAACGAATGGAAAGTCCGACTTTATCACTTGTCAGGTTACTCATAACCTGATTTTTATAGCGCTCTGTAAAATAATCCCAGTGACCGCGGTATACGGCATTGTAAATAGTTATATATTCAGCAAGCAGCGCGGCGTCTCTTTCGGAATAGTTGTATGCGGTTTGCAGATAACCCTGAATGATAACGCGCAGGTTGCGGATATGATCGACTCCGGCATCTACGCCAAGACCCATAATATCGGCATCAATTTTGGTTCCTTCCGGACCTGATACGCAATGGATAACAAAATATCTGTTAGCCGAACCGGCTTCAAATTTGTAAGAATAAGTTCTTTTTTGCTCCTCAGACATCGATGCCAAAGTAGAAGCATTGCCTCTCTCCCTTTCAGAAATAACACGTCCTAAAACAACACCGATTTGACGGATTTCCTCTCTCGTATCTAATCTGGCATGCGGACCTTCATAGTTAATGAATACTACAGGCGGCAGATCCTGTAATTCATCACGGTTTACCTGAGCAAAACCTGTAACTGTGATTGTAAATAGGATAAAAGCGGCTATTAAAACCCTGTATTTTGACATTTTCATGATAACTCCTGATTTTGTATTATAGTGCATTTTTATGAATTTGGGAATAGAAATCAAAATTCGTAAATTTCAAAAAATCGCTTGACTAATCCCAATTTCTGTAATACAATATGTATTATGAGTGTTAAATTTGACGGCTATAAAAGCCGTGTAAAAAATGAAGTTATTACCACCGCGCGGCTTCCCCTGGAAACAAGGAATAAACTCATTACGCTTTCAAAGCATAAAAATATGACAAAATCAGAGATTATAATCGAAGCGCTGGATGCACTCTTCGATAGGGAAGAACACGAGATGGATTCCTATACCCTTGGATTACCTTATTTTGGCAAGTATGGTTCAGGTATAGGTGATCTTTCAACTACATACAAACAACGATTAAAAGAGAAGTTACGTGCACGACAGAATTCTTATTGATTCAGGCCCGTTTATCGCCCTGTTTGACGCCAGCGACAATCAGCATAAAAAGGTTAAAGATTTCTTTGCGAAATATAAATATTGCCTGATAAGCACACTTGCTGTTTTAACCGAGGTTTCTCATATGCTGGATTTTAGCACAAGAGCGCAAAATGATTTTTATGAATGGGTAATGTATCACGGTGTAATTATATGTGATATTAACCAAAACGATTTACCAAGAATTGTTGATATAACGCAAAAGTATGCCGATTTGCCGATGGATCTTGCCGACGCGACTTTAGTTGTAGCAGCCGAAAAAACCGGCATCAGGGAAATTATCAGCCTGGATAAGGATTTCGATATTTACCGTCTTCCCGGAAAAGAAAAAATTCATAACGTGTACAAACCGTTATCTTAAAGACGCAAGCTCCCTGTTTGCCTGTCTTCTTGCAACCTGCGGATGATTAGCAGCTGTGATCATATTTAAAATCCTTATTCCGATTTCACTGAGCGGCGGCCCTGAAAAACGGCATAACGCGCCTGTGGTGGACGCAATCGCTGTCAGTATTTGATCCTCTTTTGCTGTTGGATCAAAAATTAACAAATGAAGAAATGTTTGAAGCGCGTCGCCTTGAGGATCTACTCCAATATCTCCGATAGCTGTAATAGCCGCTGTTCTGATTGTCGGCTCGTTTTCAGTTTTAAAAATTTTTACCAGCCACGGAATTGTTTCCAGCGAACCTATTTTTCCAAGCAGGTTGATTGCGTCAATACGCATTTGTATATGCTCCCTTCCTGCGGAAAGCGTAAGTAAAAACGATGTCCAGTCAGGTTCGTTTTCTCCAACCTTGCCCTGTTTTATGGCTTTAGAAATATGATCCAGTTTGTCTCTTCTTTCCTGCGGGTTAAGCGGAATATCTGTAATGTCAGGAGACTGAGGGCGTCCCATTTTATATGAGCCTTGCGGTTTTGGTCCGTAAAGAGAATTTTCTTCTCTAAGAACGCGGTCTTCTATTTTATACGCGTAAAGTATCCAGTCATTTCCGCCTGAGTACAACACGCCGTCATTTCCAAAAGCGGGTATTGATGCCGCGTTTTGCAGGAATGTAAACCAAAGCCTTCTGCCGTCCGGTGAAAAACATGACGCGCCGTCTTTTGTAAGAATATAAATTCCTCTTTCGTCAAAAAACATTTCCGCTTCCATGTCCGGTCTGTTACGCGAATTTATCATTTCTCTTATGTGAGTGTCACCTGTCCAGAGAATTTTTTTTTCATCCGCGGATACAAAAGCAATCCGCCCGTCGTTCATTACTGCCGCGACATTGTTTCCTTTTGCGGCTGCAGTAAGCGGGTTGGAAGGAAGCCCCGGCAGCGCTGCCGCGTGAACATTGCTTTGCGCGGAAATGAACCAGTTTTCGGCAGAACCAAGTATTTCCATTGTGCCGTCCGTAAATATAACAAGGATTTTTTGCTTTTCAATGGATAAAATGACGGCAGGTGTTTTCGATACAGGCCATCTGTTTACGTTTCCAAAATGATCAACACGGCAGATTTCTTTATTTTCCAGAGCGAATATTATTCCGCCGTCTCTGTCAAGTTTCGGCGCGATTAAAAAGGATGTTTCGAATACTTGCGTCCACAGTAAATTTCCTGACGCTGTATAACATACTATTTTTTTATCAGCCGGCGCGAACAATCTGCCGTCCCAGCCTGTTATTACACGCGCGCTTAAGGCGCTTTCAAGATCGCGCCGCCACAGTTCCCGTCCCGCGCGGTTTACCGCTATTAATGTACCGTTTGTCCTTGAAATATATGAAGTGCCTTCGCGCGAACGGGTAACAAAAGGGCTTATACGCCCTCTTGCGGAATAATTCCACATTGAAGTTCCTGCGGTAGAGTAGGCACGGATATTGCCTCCGTCCAGCGCAACAACCGCGGATTGAGCCTGAACAGACGGTAAAGATACCACAGCGCCGCCGAGAGCCTGCCGCCATAACGGGTCATTTGTTACAAACCCCTGCTCCCGGTCGGTGCTTTGAGCAAACGCCGGGAAGACTGTAATGAGAAATATTAAACAAAGTTTATTAAATCGACACACTAATACAATTATAACACATATGATATAAATAATTATGGCTGTCGGCGATATTTGTAAATTGCAACTGGAAAAAATTACTCCCGGAGGTGACGCGCTTGGGCGGCTGGAAGGTAAACCTGTTTTTACAGAGATGGGAGCTCCGCAGGAAACTGTTGTTTGCCGCATTACAGAAGAGCGTAATACGTGGGCAAAAGCAGAACTACTTGAAATCGTTGAACCATCCCGCAGCCGGGTGGATGCTGTTTGCTCTTTTTATGGGAAATGCGGAGGGTGTAATTTACAGCATATAGATTATGACGCGCAGATTGCGTCTAAAATCTCGATTTTAAATGAAACGCTTTTAAAAGTGGGCGGAATTACTCTGCCCGGGATTGAAGTCTTTACTTCGCCGCCGTACGCATACCGTAACAGGATGCAGTTTCATTGTTTAAGACAGGCGGCAAAGAGCGAACATGATTTAAAATTTGGATTGATGGGCAGGCGCGGTTCGCAGGTTATCGCTGTTTCGGATTGTCCGGTTGCTGTTCCTGAGATAAGGGATTTAATACAAAAGAGTTCAAACACAAACACTAAAGACACAGATGGAGGGCAGCGGATTATTTTACCTGTAGAAAAAGATCGTTTTACAGTGTTTGCAAAAGATGATGTGTTTTTGAACGAAGGCGGTCAGCAGAGAGGTAAGGTTAAACTGCTTGATAAGGAAATATTGGCGGATGCAAACGTATTTTTTCAAAGCAACTGTTTAATGCTGGAAAAATTGATTTTAGAGCTGCAAAAAGCGGCACAATGCGCTGATCGCAGTTTACCAATGGCGGATTTATACAGCGGCGTAGGAACTTTCGCGCTTTTTCTCGGCGGCATGTTTCCAAAAATAATTCTTGCTGAAGAGAATAAAACCGCCGTAAGCCTTGCCCGCGAAAACTTAAGAGGAATAAACGCCGAGTTTTTTGCATTGCGCGATACCGACTGGCAAAAAGCCGTACTGCGCGGTGCGGGGACATACGGCTTTGCGGTTGTTGATCCGCCAAGAGCCGGGCTTGCGCCCAAACTTACCGCCGCATTAACGCAAAATGGCCCGGCGGTACTTGCTTATGTATCATGCGACCCGTCCGCTCTTGCGCGGGATGCAAAAATACTTGTAAAAGGCGGTTACAAATTAAAAGATTTAAAATTTTTTGATTTTTATCCGCAGACCGCGCACATTGAGAGCCTGGCAATATTTGAAAGGTAATTGTCAATATTCTTCAATATTCATCAATATATATGGAGAAAATTATTTAAAATCTCATCATTGCCACAACCTTAAATTGTTGTTACAATGGTTTATGGTTCAGACTGAGACCTATTTCCAATCCCACGATGGAACCAAGCTGTATTTGTACCGCTGGTCTCCACAGCAGGAACCGCCAAGGGCAGTACTCAATATAGTCCACGGTATGGCGGAACACGCGTTGCGTTATAAAAGGCTTGCAGAAAAACTAACCCAGACCGGGATTGAAGTATGGGCAGCCGATCAGCGCGGACACGGCAGAACCGCCGATCTTCAGTTAAACGATCCTTCAAAAGGCGGACTGCTTGGACATTGCGGTGATAACGACGCCATTGTCCGTATAACTGCGGATGTCCACTCCATCAATACAGAAATAAAAAAAGTCAGAGCAAACATTCCCCTTTTCCTATTGGGACATTCATGGGGTTCTTTTATAACGCAAAATTATATCGAATATTCAGACGATTTGATCATCAGCGGCTGTATATTATCGGGAACCAAAGGCCCCGGCGATTTTATGATAAAAGCCGGAGTTCCGCTTATGATTATGATGGCGGCTCTTACAGGGCAAAGGAAAGGATCGCGCGCCGCAAAATCGTTAGCCGACGGTTCCTACAACAAGCCATTTAAACCGAACCGTACAGTATTTGACTGGCTCAGCCGCGACGAAAATGAAGTTGATAAATACACAGCCGATCCGCTTTGCGGATTTTTATGTTCTTCTGGTTTTTACAGAGACCTTGTAAAATTGCTATATAACATTCACCGTTCTGACGCGTTGGCAAGGATAGACCGTTCATTGCCGGTGTATGTTTTTTCCGGGAGCGAAGATCCTGTCGGAGACATGGGCAAAACGCCTACTGCTCTGGTAAACGCTTACCGGAACTTGGGAATAGATGACTGCGAGTTTGTGCTTTATCCGGGTGCCAGGCATGAGACATTGAATGAAACCAACCGTGAAGAAGTTCAGGATAACCTTCTTGCATGGATTAATAAGCATTGCGAATGCTTATCATCCTGAATGAGGTACAGATATTCCGCCGCGCAAGACGGCAAACTTGTAAAAAAAGCAATAATATACACATGCGACGAACACGGCATTAATTTTGCCGACGTAGACAGCGAAGCTGTTAATATAATCAAAAGATTAAAAAGCGCGGGATTTGATTCTTACATAGTCGGCGGCGCGGTTCGGGATCTGATTCTTGGAAAAAAACCAAAAGATTTTGACATTGTAAGTTCCGCAAGCCCGGGGCGCATAAAAAAAATATTCCGCAATTCAAGAATAATAGGAAGGCGTTTCCGTCTTGTCCATGTTTATTTTGGTCAGAGGATTTTTGAAGTTGCGACTTTCCGTTCCATTAAAGACGGGCATACAAGCAATACATTCGGCACGATAGATGAAGATGTCCTGCGCCGCGATTTTACAATGAATGCCTTGTTTTATGATCCCGAACAGCAGATTGTTGTAGATTATGTCGGCGGCATGAAAGATATAAAGAACAAGCAGGTAAAAAATGTAATCAACCTCTCCGGCATTTTCAGCGATGATCCTGTAAGAATGGTCCGCGCGGTCAAATACGCGGCAATTACAGGTTTTTCAATACCTTTCAATCTAAAGGTAAAGATTCAAAGCCAATCAGGTTTGTTAACGTCGATTTCGCCTTCGCGCCTTACAGAAGAGATATTTAAAATTATTAATTCGGATAAGGCATGTGACATCGTTGATTTAATGGATAAGATGGGGATTTATAATTATTTACAGCCTCAGGCAGCCGAGCTTATGCGAAAGAATGCCGCGTTTAAAAAGAATTATCTTAAAACAATGGCTGATTTAAAAGGCGTGCAAAATCAAAGAGGGCAGGCGATAAGTTCTCTTTTCTATGATTATCTTGATACGCAGCAGGAGTGGAAGAGCGGTCCGATTGAAAATTACAAGGAGATTTGCAAAATGGCGCGCGACTTTGTGCGTCCGATGAATCCGCCGCGCTTTGAACTTGAATACGCCGTAAAAAAATTCCTTGCGTCAAAAGGTATAATAATTAAGCGCCCTCTTCCCAAGCCTGCAGTCCCGGAAGGCGAAGTAAAACCTGTTAAAAAACGAAGGCGCAGAAGACGAAAAAAACCGGCTGCTACTCCGTAACTTTATCAATAATTATATTAACTTCTTCTATTAAGATGCCCGTATACCGCTCGATATTATCGATAATGTACCGCTGCATTTCGTGGAGATCGCCGCCTAGCTGGATGCCGTAAGGAACGTCAATCGTTATAACAAGGCGATAGCCCATCTCAGCGTCTTTAACAAGTATTTTTTTAATTTTTATATTGTGATTGTATTCATCTACACAGTGGATAACCATCTGGCTTAGCGCCGCTTCGGAGATAATAACCCTTCCGTGTTTTGAATATTCGGGGCGTACAACGGACTTTTCATGCATCGTAGGGACAAGCCCGATTCCTGTTGGTACATTTTCACCTGCTTCCGGGGAAATGCGCCGTTTAAATATTCTTATCGCATCGTAAAAAATGTTGGGGTAGCTTCTTTTTACTTCGATACTTGGGACCGGTATTACATGTTTGCCTTCGATGCGCCTTGTTCTTATGGCTTTATCAATTTCATCCTGAGTTGAAATGTCGGCAATTTTTATTATTTTTGAAACAGGTGGAAGCTGAAGGCGCGCGGCTATTTTATTAACCATTTTATCGGAAGTGCCTAAAATTAATATGCGTTTGAACTTTTCGCTTTGCAGCTTGCGCGCGACTTCGTCTCTATGGGATTTTTCGTCAAAAAGAGCGACTTTAACCGCGGCAAGAAAAGTATGCTCTTTCTTCGCGGAATGTCCTGCGAGGATACGATTGTCTTTTATTAAAAGACCATCGTCAATAATAAACTCTATTCCGTATTTAAGAGCTACGAGCTTTGCTCGGAAACTTTTACCTGTACCGCTTTCTCCGACAAGAGCATACACCTTTTTCCTCTTTCGGTAAAAAAGGAAATCAAAGATCATTGCTCTCCGCTAGAATCAGCCGCCGTATGAACGCAGTTCTGCCAATAACTGCCTTGCCCGCTCTTTAACAGGCGTTACATACAAGCCTTCGGATATTAAAACCAGCGCTCTTACAGCGTTAGGTGAATTAAGACCGTTATTTTTTCTGGCGATTTTTTCAAAAGCGTCGATAGTGGCAACTGCCATAATATTGTCGGGGTTTGTCGCGCCGAAGCGGTTCATAACAAACGCTATATAGTCGACAGTTTCATTGTTTGTGTTATCGCCGATATCGCCGAGAGATTTAATTACTTCCTGAAGAACCATCGGTTCATTTTCGAATTGAATCATTTCAAGAAGGTTTCTTCTTGCTTCCGCGGAACCCATCTGTCCAAGATATTTTGCAGCCTGGCGTCTGACATCGGGATAATTGTTGACAAGCCTGCCGTTCTCCCTTGCCTGTGACATTCTGCCTTCTCTTGAAAGGAATTCAAGAGTTTCGCGGATCTCATCGTTCCTGTTGCCGCGATCGATAGCCTGTTTAATATAATCCAGAGCTATTAATTTCTGTTCTCTGCTGTGCGCCCTTGCGGTTTCACGGATAATCATTATCTCGATTGATTCCTGCAAATAGGACTCTTCAACAGACATTTCGCTTCTTTGCCTGTTTTGAGCTGATACGGTTGGTATGATAATAACAGCCGCTGCTAAAATAATGAAAAGACGTTTGAATGAAAACATATTAATACTCCTTAATTGATTATTGTCCACGTATTGCCTATTTTTTCAAGATCATACAGGCGAAGGCTGATATCCTCGCCGGCGCTGTTCTTGGTAAAAGTGAATGCTTTAACCCTGTTCCCGCTGATAAATTCAATGTCGTCAACCCGTAAATTCGCCCTTGATGGTACCACTACATTTAAAAAGTAGTCTTCTGCCGTTCTTAAAACAATTCTTCTTGTTTTCATTGCAGGCTGTTCCGACAGGTTCTGAAGGTTTTCCGCTGAAGAAATTTCCGCGAAATACTCAGGCGATAAATTCGCCTTCCATTCGTTAAACTTTCTATCTCTGATGATCTGGTTCAGGGCTTCGATAAAACGCCTTACTTCGTCTCTTGTAGTATCATAGAGCTGCTGGCTGATTGTTGTTGGATCGAAATCGTCTGACTGCTGCGCTGCGGCAGTTTCGGAAGGTACCTGATTATCAGTTTTTACCGCTTCTGAGGTGGTTTTGCAGGAAAATGACAAAATCGCGGTTACAGCAATGATGGAAACAAGAGGAATAATGGCTATGAGTTTTTTAATTCTCATACTGTTACTGTACATCAAATTTGCATTTTTGTCAATATTTTCCATATATATGTTGTATATCGAATAATTTTTTGATATGCTTAAGCCATGAACAGAAAAGCAGCTTTTCCAGGGTCTTTTGACCCCCCTACATCGGGGCATATCAATATAATCCAGCGTGCGGCAGCTATTTTTGATGAATTAGTGGTGGTAATTGCCGAAAATCGGCAGAAAAACTACCTTTTTTCAGCGGAAGAACGGGCTTCCATGGTCCGGGAACTGGTAAAAGACTGTAAAAATGTGATTGTTACCACCTGCGATTACCTGATCGTGGACTATTTAAAGAAAATGGACATAAATTTGCTTGTACGCGGGGTTCGCGGGGTAGAAGATTTTACCTACGAGTTTGAACTTTCCATGATGAACAGAACCCTTGACCCCGGAATCGAGACCATTTTTATGACAACCGACCCTGAATATTTTGTCCTTCGTTCATCGTCAATTAAGGAGCTGGCGTCTTTTAATGGAAATTTACACGGAATGGTGCCGCCGCTGGTTGCCAAAGCTTTAAAAGAAAAGTATGATAAGGGTTAGGGATCGATAGTCAGAAATCAATATTGACAGGTTTCAAATTGACAAAACCTTAGAAAATGTCTTGACATTAAATTTGGATTTTGTTAATATAATAAAAGAATAAGAGGTTAGATTATGGCAGTACCAAGAGGTAAAACATCAAAAGCCAGGACGAGCCGTCGGCAGTCCATCAACATGAAACTTACCGCGCCTACAATGATAGATTGCAGTACGTGCGGCAATAAGGTTCTTTTACACCGGGTTTGCCCAAAGTGCGGTTTCTACCGTGGTAAGCAGGTAATCGTACCGAATTCCAAAGTATAACTTAAGGGGAGAGAAACATGGACGAATTGTTTGAAAAGATTAAAAAATTAATCGCGGAGAGACTCGGGATTGAAGAAGAAAGAGTCACGATGGAAGCGTCTTTCCGTCAGGACCTTGGCGCTGACAGCCTTGACACTTATGAGCTGGTCTACGCCATTGAAGAAAAAATGGGCGTAACAATTCCTGATGAAAAAGCCAATGAATTTGAAACAGTGAAGGACGCATACGAATTTATTAAATCCCAGCAGCAATAATAAAAGCGTTCCTGATTCCGAAAGGAAAACAAAACTGGCGGCATTTCAAAAAGCCGCCGGTTTTAAATTTAAAAATATCGGTCTTTTAAATCTTTCATTTACACACCGGTCGGTTTCGAATGAGACCGGCAGCAAAGCCAACAACGAGCGCCTTGAATTTTTAGGCGATTCAATCCTCGGAGCGGTATGCGCGTCGCTTTTACACGAAACTTTTAAAGAAAAAAGCGAAGGGGAACTTGCAAAAATAAAATCTGTTGTTGTGTCGGAGAACATACTTTCGGAGATCGCCCTTCGCCTTAAAATTGATCAGGTGCTGCTTCTGGGTAAAGGTGAAGAATTATCAGGCGGCAGAACCAAGAAGGCGATTCTCGCCGACGCGATGGAAGCTCTGATCGGCGCGCTGTATCTTGACTGCGGCTATAAAACAGTTTTTGATTTTGTCAGCCGGTGTTTAAAACCGGAAATTGAAAAAGTAACCGGCACCGATTATCACAAAGATTATAAATCAATTTTGCAGGAATACTGCCAGCGCCAATTCCGCTGTTATCCTGAATATATTTTAATAAAACGCTCCGGCCCTGAACATGACCGCACCTTCTGGATGGAAGTAAAAATAGCAGATAACGTCTACGGCAAAGGAACGGGGAGAAACAAAAAAAGCGCGGAGCAGGAGGCGGCAAAAGCGGCATGGGAAAAGATCAGCGAAGAAGCGAATTAGTCAGATTTCTTTCTCTGTTAATCTTTTTCCTTAAGCAGCGCGTCGTTATTCAAAACTTTAAATGAAACCGCTTTTGGAGAATGAGAGTCGCGTACTACTATACCTTCTTTATCAAGACCGCTTGGATATTTGCCTCTTGCTTTTTCGAGCAGGGTTTCAAGAGAGGAAGCGAACGCTTCGCCGCGTTCTTCCAGCGGGACTGTTTGTAATCCGAGTTCTGCGCAAAACTTTACAGCGTCATCGTATGCCATGTATCTGTTGGATTCGCCGTCTTTAACATCGAAGACATACCATTCAATTTCCGCTAAACGCAGTTTGTTTCTTTGAATTCCGGGGCCGCATATTTCTCCTGTCAGTACGACATTTTTGCCAAGTTTGGCGAGTTTTTCTTTTAAACCGTATTTGTACACGGGTATCCAGTAAAGCGCGTCTTGTTCGTCTTTTATTTCCTTGTTTCTTGAACAGCAGCCAATCTTGCCGTCGATATAATAAACAATCCCGGAAGTGCCGTCCATTTTTGTTGTGATGTAATACGGCTTTCCGTTAAGCTGTTCCAAGAGTTCAAGCGCGGATTGTATGCGGATCTCATCTGAAGCAGGAATGCCGTAAGGACGCTCTCCGATAATTGTTCCGCCTGCGTTGGCGGTTTCGGGGATATACCATTTTTTTACATTTAATTTTTCTGTTACATCGGTTCCTTCCTCGCAGCCTGTAAGCTCGGGAAATTTATCCAAAGGCAGTAATAACCCTTGCGACAGCTGACCGCGCATTTTCATTGTTTTTATTCTAAACCCCTGACCGTTATCAACATTATCGCGGAATGAAGACGCGCGAAGGAATTCATAACGCTCGTCTACTGGCAAAAAGCTGTCAACCTCAAAATAAATACCCAAGTCTCCTTCTTTGAACTCGCCTTTCTTTGCGACACATTGCCAGCCCATGATGTGCGCAAGTTCCAGAAAATCAGAATCCGGTATTTGTGTAATCGATTTTACTTTTTGAATTGTTACAAGAGAACGCATATTTTACCCCCTTTCTTTAAATATCTTCCCGGCAATCTCCAACAGTTTTTCACGGTTGTTTTGCGCAGGATCGTCTAACACAGTTTCTAATAGTTCTTTTAAAACTGCGCCCAGCATTTTGCCTGAGGGTATGCCAATCTGCATTAGATCATTTCCGCTGACGGCGAGATCTTTCAGCGAGAAGGCGCGCCCTTCGGCAAGAACTTCGTCTATACGTTTAGAGAATGTATTAAGTGAAACATTATTACCCGCTTTGCCCGCAAAAGCGAACGTATCGCAGCGGCGCAGACTGTACATGTCTTCAAGATTTTCTTCTCCCACACGGGCGATGAATCTGCGTACAGCGGCATCTGTCCAGTCGTCATCATATTTAAACATATGCTCTTTTATTAAATGACATACCTTGTCTGTAACAGCGTTAGGGAAGCGAAGCCTTTCCATTATTTTGCGGCACATGGCAGCCGATACTTCATCATGGCGGTAAAATGTTATAACGCCGCTTGCTTCATCAATTGCGCGGCATGAGGGTTTTCCAATGTCATGGAAAAGAGCGGCAAGGCGCACCTCCTGTGAATAATTTTTTGCCGCGGCGAAATCGCAGGCAAGCAGGCTGTGATCCAGCACATCAAATTGATGAAAACCTTTTTGTTCAACACCGCGGCACTCTGATAATTCTTTAAGAAAAAGATGCATAAGTCCTGTTTCTTCCATCAATCTGAAACCCTGCGAAGGAAGAGAAGACGCGATTATTTTTTCGATTTCGTCGCGCACACGTTCGCTGGAAACTTTTTCGCATACCGAAAGCGCGTCCGGTATTGCGTCTAATGTATCCTGCTCTATAATAAAACCCAACTGGGCTGCGAATCGTACGGCTCTTAATGGGCGAAGCCCGTCTTCGCTGAATCTTTGCGCGGCGTCTCCCACGCAGCGAATCAATTCCGCTTTTATATCTTTCGCGCCTTTGAATGGGTCAACTACTTCGCCTGACGGAAGGCGCAGGGCGATGGCGTTCATTGTAAAATCGCGCCTTGAAAGATCTTCTTCGATGGTCGCGGCGTAAGAAACTTTATCCGGTCTGCGTCCGTCTGAATAATCCGCTTCTGTCCTGAATGTTGTAACTTCGGCGTTGTTTTTTTTATAAATAACGGTGACTGTTCCATGTCTGATACCTGTTGGAATAACCTTGCCTTTAGCCGAACGCATAATGGCGGTGACTTCATCAGGCGCCGCGTCCGTCGCAAGATCCCAATCATGGCTCTTTTCGCCTCTGAGCATATCTCTTACAGCGCCGCCAACAAGATAGATCTCTTTCCCGGCGTTATTAAAAATCGCGGCAATCTCTTTTAGCGCAGGATCGATACTCTTTGTCAATTGAATTTACCTTGTAAACTCAGTATACTTGGTTTAAAGATAATTTACCACGAACTTGAGCTAATATATCGAAGTCCGAGTTCGTGGTCGTTCGTGAGGTTCGTGGTCAAAAAAAGGAAGATTCTTGTTAGGGATAATATTTACAGGAGGTGATTCTCCTCGGACACAGGCGATTAAGCAGCTTCTTGATAATGAAGTAAAAGACGCGCTTTTTATTGCCGCCGACTCAGGGCTTGCCGCCATGCAGGAAGCCGGACTTACGCCTGATTGGGTAATCGGCGATTTTGATTCGCTTGACGATAAATCGCGTCTGGACGGACTAGCACCCGAACGCGTTATCCGTTTTGAACATGACAAGGATTTTACCGATACCGAGCTTGCCTTTTCGCTGGCTGTACAAAAAGGCTGCGATGAGATTTGGATCATCGGCGGCGGCGGCGGAAGGATAGATCATCTTTTTGGCATTAAATCGCTTTTTGAAAGAGATATTTATCCGCTGCGGTGGGTAACAGCTTACGAGGATATCCGCTGCCTGGACGCGGAAAAAAAGCACAATGAGTTATCGCTGCACTTTATTAAAAACGCTGTTGTTTCAGTTTTTCCGCTTGGATCAGGACCGTGGGAGGCGCAAAGTACGGGGTTAAAATGGCCGTTATCAGACCTTCCCTGGGATCGCGGCTTTTTCGGGCTAAGCAATTTGGTAGTCAGCGGTGATTTTTCGATAACTGCCAAATCCGGGCGTTTTATGGTAGTATTAGCAATAAATTAGCATAGTTCGCGTAAAGAAAGGAGAAAGCAGTGTCGGCGATCATAATGGACGGGAAAGCGTTAGGTTTAAAAATCCGCGAAAGTGTGAAGGCTAAAGCTTCGGCATTGAATGAAAAAGGTATTAAACCATGCCTTGCTGTAGTGCTTGTCGGAGAAGACGGCGCGAGCCTTTCCTATGTAAAATCGAAAGAGAAAGCGCTTGCAGAAGCGGGAATGGAAAGCCTTGATATTAGGCTTCCTGAATCTACAAGCGAACAGCAGCTTCTTAAAGTAATTGATGATTTAAATAATAATGAAAAAGTTCACGGCATTTTAGTTCAATCTCCTGTGCCAAAGCATATCAATGAAGAAAAAGTAAATGCCGCAGTCGCGCCCCAAAAAGATGTTGACTGTTTTCATCCTGTTTCCGTCGGGAATATGATTTTAGAAAAACCCGGTTTTTTACCATGCACGCCGCATGGAGTTTTAATGCTGTTACGTGAATATAATATTCCCGTTGCGGGCAGTCATGCTGTAATAGTTGGAAGATCCAACATTGTCGGCAAGCCGTTAGCCAATTTACTCGTGCGCCGCGAATACAATGCTACAGTAACTTTGTGCCACACAGGAACAAAAGATTTGGCGTATCATACCCTGCAGGCTGATATTCTTATCGCCGCCGCCGGCAAACATAATATTATAAAACCGGAAATGGTAAAACAAGGAGCCGTTGTAATAGATGTAGGTATAAACCGCGTGCCGGATGAAAGCGAAAAAAAAGGCTACCGTGTCTGCGGCGATGTAGATCCGGCGGTTGCGCAGAAAGCAGGTTTTTATACGCCTGTTCCCGGCGGAGTAGGACCGATGACAATCGCTATGCTTTTGCAAAATGTTATAGAAGCCGCACAAAGGAGGTTAACATGAACGACAATATCGAAAACATTCCTTCGACATCCAGTTTGTCGAAACTTGGTATTACCGCAATCGGTTATACCACAGGCGGTATATTTCTTTTAATTCTAAATGTACTTGCCCGCTTCAGAGGGCTTGGGCTTATTGTCGGAGGGTTAGTCTGCCTTGTCGGCATCGGATCCCTTCTTTCAAAAGACCCTGCGGACAGAAAAGCCGGAATTATTATTACAGCAGCCGGAGCGCTTGCGGTGCTTTCAAAAACAGGAATCCCGGCAGTTACCGCAATTTCCAGCACCTTGCTGAGCATCGGCGCAATCGGGCTTCTGGCTCTTGGTATTCTTAATGGTATTAAATTTTTTATCGGGCTTAAAAAACGAAGTTAGCGATTTTTAAAATATGACGTATTACTTTGAAACTTACGGGTGTCAGATGAACAGCGCCGAGTCGGCGGCTCTTGCGCTTGTCTGCAAAGAGCGAAGGTGGACGCAGGACGAAAACGCACAGACGGCGGATTTAATTCTTCTTAATACCTGTTCTGTCCGTTTGACAGCGGAAAAACGAACGCTTGGACGCATCGCCCATTACGCCGGAATTAAAAAAAAACAAAAAAGAAATTTTACGCTTGTTATCGCAGGCTGCATGGCGCAAAGGCTCGGCGAAAAACTTATAGAAAAATTTCCGCAGATTGATTATGTGATGGGAACATCCGCGAGATCCCAATTTCCTCTTATTTTAGAAGCCGCGGAGAACGGAACAAAAGCGTTATTCGACATTAATGAAAAAACAGTTTTTTCGTTTTCAAATTTCCATCTTGAGGAAGGACAGTTCAGAAGTTTTATTCCAATCATGCACGGCTGTAATAATTTCTGCTCTTACTGCATTGTACCCTATGTCCGCGGCAGGGAAGTCTCGCGCAATCCGCAAAATATAATGGATGAAATTCGTCTTGTCGGCGAAAGGGGAGTGCGCGAAATTACCTTGCTTGGGCAGAATGTAAACAGTTATTCATGGGAACCTGATACATGGCAGCCAAAGGATACTGTGGATTTTTCGGCATTATTAAAGCAAATTGCGTTTGCCGCGCAAGAGACAAGCGTAAGGCGCATACGTTTTCTGTCTGCAAATCCCGGCAATTTTTCATCCAAAACAATTGAAACGCTTGCTTCTAATAAAATTTTCTGCCGGCATATACACCTTCCGGTCCAGCATGGTTCAAATAATATGTTAAAAGCGATGAACCGCGGCTATACAGCCGAACGTTTTCTTGAATTGGTAAGAGAAATCCGCTCGGCAATGCCTGAAATATCCCTTTCCACGGACATTTTAGTCGGTTTTCCCGGTGAAACAGAGGAAGATGCAGCAAAAACCCTCGATTTGATGGAAGAAATCAAGTTTCTTTACTCGTATATGTACCATTTTAACCCTCGTGAAGGCACAAAGGCCTTCGATCTCCCGAACAGGATAGATGAAAAAGTGAAAAAAGAAAGACTTTCCAGGGTGATCACTTTACAGAAAAAACATACCATGGATCTGTTAAAAAGCCGTATAGGCAGCACGGAAATCGTATTAGTAGAAGGAATTTCCCGAAAAAATGCCGATGAATTAATAACAAGGACTGAAAAAGACGAGATGGTGGCGGTTCCCGGCCCTAAATCAATGATAGGCTTTTTTGGAAAGCTTACCTTATCAGCCCTGAAGGGAAATACATTCCGAGCGAAGGAGATTATAAAATGCCCTGGCGTTTAATATTAACAATTGTTATTTTTATTATTTTCATGATTTTTGCCGCTTTCAATCTGGGTGATGCCAACAGATGCGATATTAGTTTTGGCTTTAAAGAATTTAAACAAGTCCCGGTGTTCTTAACTGTCTTTTTCTCTTTTGTCACCGGTTTTATCTGCGCGACACCGCTTGTTCTGCACATGAGAAAAAAACGCGGAGACAAACCTGTAAAGAAAATGAAAAAATCATTTGATGAACCTGGGGAAATGGTACCTGTTGAACCTGAAATCGATGAAAACATAAAACAGGACGCTCTCTCCGCAAGAGAAAGATTTTTTGCGAAAAGGCGCGGCGTAAAAAAATGAACAGACTCTGTGCTTCTGTATTTGCAATCATCTTAAGCACTGTTCTCGCGCCTTTAGTTTTTGCTCAAACAGGTCTTTCCCTTGAAGCTGAAATAAAAAATATAGAAGCCGCTGCTGCCAAAACAGGAATTCCCGCAGCCGAGAGACACAGCGCTCTTGTGCGTCTTTCGCGCCTTCGCCAGTTGTCAGGTGACATTGAGGGAGCCGCAAGAAGCTGGTTCGAAGCCGCGGGCGCGATCCCCGGCAGGGTAGACGATGACGCTCTTTTATCATGCGCGTATTGCCTTGCCGCGATGGGTGAATGGGACAGGGCAGTTACCGCTCTTGAGCCGCTGCTGGCAAAATTGCCGCGCGCGCGTTTTTTACATACAAGCATTAAAGCGATAAAAACAGGGGATTTATCAGAACTCAGCGCGCTTGCAGATAACGCAGAGTATTCGCAAATGAAGCAAGAGATTATTTTCACTTTATGGAAATTATCGGAAGGCGTGCACGCTGCATCCTCGGCTGGGGAGAGTTCGCCTTTCAAACTTGGCGGCGGCTCTGAAATGTGGCGGCAGCGTTTAATCGCGGAATTTCCGCAAACCCCCGAGGGCCGTTTAGCCGCGCAGTCATCCGCAGTTTCTGTTCGCCCAAGCCCATTCTGGCTTTTCGCGGGCGGTTTGGATTCCCTTTCTCTTGCCGCTAACCCGGCTCCCGGGTTCATACCGCAGCAGGCGGCTCAAACAACAGCCGCGCAGTCAGGCACTGTCTCAAAGCCGCTTCCCGCGCAAGGTGCGGCTGTAGCACAGGCAGCGCCCGTAACGCAACCGGTTGTGCAGCCTTCAACTGTGCAAACAAATGCCCGCCTGCAAACTGGTATATTCAGCCGACAGCCAAACGCGCAAGCCCATGCAGCAAACCTGCAAAAAGCCGGGTTTACAGCTTTAATAGAGCAGCGTGCGGTAAATGGGAATCAAATGTGGGCTGTTGTTGTCCCTGCCGGCAGCGATCAAACCGGAATCGCAAATGCTCTTCGTGCCGCCGGCTTCGAATCGTTTGTAGTAAGATAGAGAGAAGAATTCTTCTACGAACCCGCCATATAAAACCGCGCGTAAGCGTGCATATTCGAAAAAATTTTACCGCGAACCACACGAACTTATTATGCGAAATCTTAATCTTAACCTAGAAATCAATGACAGTTATCTTATATTTCTTGGGAATAAAGATAAGATATCGCAGCGCAGGTTCGTGGCAAAAAATTCCTCTTCCTTCCTCCCCAAAAAAAACACCAGTCACTCACATCACTGATAGCGTATGCCTAAAGATTGGTGAAAATGGACAGGTATTAAAACAACATGCACAGACGCAGGCGGCGCTGGCAGGGCGGTAAAACATTTGGGGAATTACCTACGGAGCCCTTTGACCATTAAATTTATCCGAGCTTAGCGTAATCCAGAAAGATTTTATAAATTAAACGGTCAATGTGTTATTACCTCTAAGTGCCGTTGCTTTAACCCAAGGTCTCCTCCGGTAAGGAATCCAAAGATTGTTTTCCCGCCCTGCCAGCGCCGCCTGCGCCTGTGTAAATTTTTTCACTTTTTTTCATTCTTGAGCAAGCTTTTTGCAGAGTCTGCGCCATATAGATATGACCTTTTTTCAGGTCATATCTTTTTTCTCGGGAGTGATCTATATGGATTTGAATGTTAACAAGAATCACAAAGACAGTGTTTTCTCAGTGCTCTTCGGCACACCGGATGTTCTGCGGGAACTCTATTCAGCTATCGAAGGAATTGATGTTCCTAAGGACGCGATCGTCGATATCAACACGCTTTCGGATGTACTTTTCATGAAACAGATCAATGATCTATCTTTCACGATTAATGATCGAATTGTCGTTCTAATCGAGCACCAGTCAACGATTAATGAAAATGTACC
>Ga0209755_10002617_pt1 | contig 24337 bp, 19 predicted proteins | sample TergutCo191P1_FD_187301 | JGI IMG/M metagenome (GOLD analysis project Ga0209755, IMG submission 187301) | Cornitermes sp. P1 segment gut microbial communities from Petit-Saut dam, French Guiana - Co191P1 (SPAdes) (version 2) | ecosystem: Host-associated > Arthropoda: Insects > Digestive system...
CTGTTCCATCTAAAGCCGCTCCATGCTTCTTACAATTTAATAATAAATATATGTGTGCGTTTGCGCAGGTGATTGGTCAGACAGATTGGTCAGACAGAACTTGACAGGTCACTACATAACAGTGCGCTCGCCCTAAATCGGGCGAGGGGTGGACTTCGCCCACACGGTTTTGCTTTTGGGCGAAAATGATTAACAGGAATTATGTTTATGGCGTATTCCTGTTACTTGTATAGTGGCCCAAAATCCTTAAAATGTCAACTTGAAATCCGATATGCTTATTGAGCGGGAACGACAACACACCACACACAAAACATCACCAAGCACCCCCCCCCGCACCGCACCTTGACAATTAAATGAGTAGCTAATCAGATACCAACCCAAACCACACTCACGCATAATCCGCTTCCCAGAGAAGCCGGAGCGAGAGGGGCGAGGTTGTGAAAACGTGGGATATGTCAAACAAGGCAGACCGCAGGAACGAGATTAGACAGACTGCCAAACTGAAACAAAACGCCAGCCCCAAACTCTGGGCGAGGACTGGCACAGGAATTACAAAAAAATAATCATGAGGGAGGACTGCTTATTACAACTACAATCAAGAAGCCCCAAGAGGGAATGAGCAACACGCAAAAACCCTACCGCTTCACAAGACGTTTCGGCTCTACCATTTTTCGAGTAGCCGTACACATGAACCCCAATGCAAAGGAAACCGCCGAAGCAAAAATCGCAAGGCTCGTTCGTATGGAAGCCGATGCGGGAAAGGCGGGTGCAATGTGAAAAAAATCACAACCACGGCGAATATTAGACATCGAAAAAATGTTTGTGTTTTTGTAAAAAGGGCGTTAAAAAAAACGCCCTTTCATGGTACAATTAACTTGCTACGGATGATGTGGCTGTCTGGGAGGTATTCATTATGAACCCTTTACACAGGCAGTCTGGCTGCATGTTCGAGCAGCAAACGAAGTTTGCGACCAGACCAGAGGAAACCAAAATCACCGCCCTGTATTCTCGCCTTTCTATGGATGACGGCAGTAGTTAACGACAACCACATACAAGCTATATCTTTAATCGCTACTTTGTTTAATGTGATATATCCCATAAATATAATGATGCTGCCAAATATGAAGTATTATTCCGAAGGCTTTAATCTTTATAAACGCATGAAGAAGTACAGAGACAATCTTCTGTTGTTTCTGCATGTCAGAAACGTAGATCCTATCAATAATCTCAGTGAACGTCTTTTGCACGTCACCAAGCGTAAATAATATCAGACCATGTCGTTTAGGAGCTAAAATGGGTTGGGCTTTTTTGCGATGCACTCGGTGTCATAGCCAAATTTCGGAATCAAGGTAATAATCTTTATGAGACTTTGGCTATTGCATTCTTCCAACAAGGTGTAAGTCCGGTTTTGTTGGAAACTTTTTTCCTGCCAAAAAAATGCGTCCGATTGTGGGGGCTTTTTTTGTGCATGTCTTTTGTATCTTGCTTCGGTGGGTGGGTGTGAATAGTAACTGTGGTTTCCCATAAACGCAGCAATTATTCGTCTACTTGTTACAAGGAACGACTTTGTTTAAATGCTTTCCATTGCACCTTTCAAAAACGCAGCGATATCCGTCTTGGGTGCGACTTCTGCATTTCCTTCAAACGCCTCTACAAATTTATAGAATTCGGATATATCAATAACAGGTCTGCAAAAAGCATCCACCATTATGTTCATACCTCCGTTGGCATAGTCCTCCAAGAGTTTGTACTTTTTATCTTGATATTCCTCTTCTGAAAGCAATATGCTAATGTCGTCCGTTATCGAAAGTGCCAACAAATCCATGATTTTTTTGTCATCGTCATTGAAGTAACGCAAGGCAATGTCCTCGCCTGCGGATTTCGTGAAGGGTAACGGCTGCCCGTATTTGAAACCTACAGCAATAGCCATCATGTATACATCCTTCATGTTGTCGAAGAACTTGTTTTCCTTATTTCCAAGTTCTTGGAAGTAATATTCAAACTGGTCGGATTTTCGCATTGATGATTTCGCCATTTAATTCAGCCTCCTTACTACAGTGTGTTCGCCGATGCTTTGCTGCTCATCGCTGCCGTCAGCCATTTTGTAAAGAATGCCGAGTTTCGGTCGGATATTCTCTTCAACAATTGTCGACCACTGTTCATCAGAAACAATGATAATGACTTGGGATGCCAAATTTCCAATTTCTCTCGCAACATTGCCTTTATGCCCGGTGCTTAGGTTTCCGAATGGCGAGTCCATAACTACAGGGAAGTCGCCGCCGCTAAAATCGGACATCAGTTTGTCATGCATTTTTTCTCTTGCATAGGAAACGAGGGAGCCAATAAATGCAAGGCTGGCAATTTGCCCCTCGCCTGTTGACAGTATTCTGGAATCATCTTGGTTTTCGAGGTCGTTAGTAATTTCCAAAACAAAATCATTCGTCAATCGTGCGTAACGGTACTCCTTTTCCTTCATGGAATCAAAAACTTCTCGGATACGCCTGTCGAGGTTAACACGCGTCATTTCAATAAAATGCGAACGTATTTGTTGGTTCAATTCCCCCAAGCGCGATGTCATATCGCGCCTTTTTTGAATCGCGCCGGCTTCTATGCCTTTCAAAGACACAGCTTTCAATTCTCGATCTTTGGATGCAATTTTCCTGTTAATATCCTCAAGTTCGATTTCAAGTTCGATAATTTTCCGTTCTAATGCGCGGATATCGGCTTTTATGTTGTCGCGGAGGTTTTCTTGTGCGGCAATTTCGTCTTCATCGGAATTTTTGAGTTGTTGCCCAATTTCCCGAATACGCTTGTTCGCTGCATCAATTCTCCGTTCTAAATCATCAATATCAGTATTGATTTTGTGATATTTCGTAAAGAAATCACCAACGGATTCTTTGTGGTAGCGAATATAGCTGGTTAAACGGTGGTAGGCATCGTCCAGTTCGTTTCTTCCGGCATTTACTTTTTTTGCAAGCACCGCATGGCATTCCGTCGTACCTTCTTCAAGCGGTCGCCCACAAATACAAGCACGGCTTGTAATCAAATCATCAATAAACTGTTCTTTAATGTCCGAGGGCAGTTCGCCGCGTTGACGCTTCGATTCAAGGTAATCGTATACGGAATCAAAACAACTTGCAATTAGATTGTTTTTGAAATCCTTTGTAATCAAGCTATTTTTTGTTCTGATTTTATCGGCTTTTTGCCGATTCAATCCATTTATGAACGACTCTGTGTTCGCCCGTTCTGACTGGAGGCTCTTGACGATTTCACTATTGTGCGTTTCTAAAAACTTTTCAATTTTTCTTAGGTTGTCGTTTGCTTGGTGAAGTCTGCCTTTTGCTGCTTCTATGCTTTCCGTGACTTTATCACGGCTTTTGCATAATGCCTCGTATTCATCGGACAACTCTTGTTGTGATGACGACATGAAACGCTTTTGATCTTTTGTTAACTCACGGACAATTTCGTCAAAAAACTCCTTTAATTTTTCCAACTTATTCAAACCTAAGATATCAAGGATTGCTTCTTTTATTTCGTCGCGGCCGTCAACTTGTGCCAGACGGTCAATGCGCTCACCATCAAAGAAGAAAAACCCTCTCAGGTTAATGGGAATAAAGCTGTTAAAAAAATTTTTAGTGTCATGAACCGGCTTTGGGTTGCCGAGTTTCGTATCCAAATAAGTGGCTGTGAATGACTCATCGCCCAATTTGCGAACATCATCCCCATATCGTTTAAATACTATTTTACGCTTGATGGTGTATTCCATGCCTTTTTCTACCACGACAATTTCGACCGAAGCTTCGTCTGTCGCACCTTCATCCATGTTGCGCTCGGCGAGTTCGTTAAGAATCTTCTCTATGTATAGAGGATGCGTAACATCGCCGTATAAACACCAGTAAAAGGCATTTATAATTGTAGTTTTACCTGTCCCGTTTTCCCCGCGTATTACGGTTATATTTTGATTAGCATCCGTGGAAAACTCGAAATCAAACTTACCGAAAAAACGGAAAAAATTGTTGGTTGTAAGGCGTTTGATAGTCATTTTACAACCCCCTTAATTCTTTCCAATATTTCCTCCCGAACTTTGGACTTCGGCATATTCGTCCCTTTGTCGCTGTAGAACTTCAAAATTCCCAAATACAGCTTTTTGGTGTCATCATCATAACGGGAAAAAATATCATTCAATACTCTTTCCTGTTCGGCTTTGCTGTTAACATCACTCATGCGAACATCTCCTTTACCCGTTGTAAAGATTCCATATATTAATGATTTTGCTGTATGCCTCTTGTTTGTTTATGGCTAAGTCAGCGAATTCTTGAAACCGCTCAAACTCCCTGTTTAATATGCGCCTCTCAGCACTTATTTCGTCTGATGACATATTTTTAATTTCGTACTGGTCTAACGTGGGAACAACAAAAAAATCATAAATTTCTGCTGCTTCCTTCCCCGGATATCTTCGGAGTATTCGACCGCGCCGTTGGATGAACTCCTTTGGATTCGTGCCGCTTGAAATAATGAATGCCCTGCGAAGTTGTGGAATATCCACACCCTCATCCAAGCAACGGATGGCTGTCACAGCATCGATATCACCTTTAGCAAAAGCATCCAACACATACTCTCGGTCTTTTTTGTTTTCCGATGCTGTGAATGTATGCGATTTTATTCCAAATTCAAACGACAGCAGCTTGTTTATTTTTTCTACATATCGCTCCTCTGCTTCGATTCTATCTCCGCAATAAAAGAGGTTGTATTGTGTTCCGATAATAACACTCTTCATGCTTTTAAGGGCTTCGTATTTATTTTGCGCTGTGGTTATTATCCTTGCCCTTTTCAAAAGTAGGCTCTGTAGTATTTCATTGTCCGAAAGGTCATCGTTGTTTGCCATTGCCTTCCCTATCTTTTTTGACAGAGCGTAATACTCATCTTTTTCGTCGGGCGTTAACTCAACGAAAACGGGATAGTAGTAATATGGCGTGAGGAATCCTTCCATGATCGCGCGTTCAAGCGTAAATTGATACACAATGCCGTTTTTGAAATATTCTTTAAGATTATCCATGCTTTCGTTTTCCCATTTTGTCATGAGTGTGGCCGAAAGCCCAATTCTGAACCTTGCGTTATTCGGCAAAAGTGCTACGCCTTGTTTAGTGGCGAAATGATGCATTTCGTCCACGCAAAAAATATAGTCCCCTTTTATGCTTTGTAATTCATCTTGAAAATCGTCGCTGTAGAATGTTGCGTTTGTTGTGGCTACAAAAAGGTTTTTACGATGCCCTTTGTTAAAAAGTTCTACAAGCGAAGTCAGCTTCGATTTCCATATTATTTTGGATTCGTAGCACATTAATGGATAGATACCAAACATTGATAATACATCAGCCCATTGTTCCAATAACACCTTATACGGCAAAACAACTACCAAACCGCACGGAATGTTCGCTTTTTGGTATTGTTCAAGTAACTTTACCATTCCACAAATACTGGTGATGGTCTTGCCAGTGCCGGTCGCCATTTCGAGGATGCCGCAACCTTCATTAGTAAGCCATGCGCGGATTGCCTGTTGTTGGTATTCCCGAATTTTAATGTGTTTGGGTATGCAAAATGAACTCATCAGCCCTTCTCCTCAAAATCAAAGAACATCGACAGGAAATCCTCGACCACATCTTCCTTGTCTGTGTTTTCCGCATCGTCTGTTATTTCCCCATCCTCAATTCCATCAAATTCATCGGTATCGTCATCATCGCTTTCCTCAGCGACTTCGCCTACATCAACTTCTGTGTTAAGCAGGCGGTCTGCCCATTGGGTAAAAATGCTCACAATTTCCGAAATATAGTGGGTCGAGAAGCCCACATTTTTTATGTCGTCGATATCCAATTCGAATATATCCGTCATGTATGGCTTGCCCTTCTTACGCATGAAGGATACGAAGCAATCGTAACAATCCCGCCAGAAAATCGTTTCAACTTTTACATCTGTTTTGATGTTTTGCCAATAAAATTCTGTTTTTATTCTGTTTAACTCTATGTCAAGGACTTTCGTCTTTGAAAGCCCCAATAACTCATTTGAAACCTCAATTTGTAGCCGGTTTAATTCTTTTAGCTCGGCGATTCGACTATCCCTCGCCGTTTCCTCTACGTCGGTTGGGTCTATCCACAGAGCCTCCTCGATTATTTGAGAAAAAAGCCGTGGGTTGTCGTATTGCAAATCAAAGAGGCTGTATTGCTCCCTGCTGCGGTCGCGGTATCTTTCCGCGTAGTATTGGTAATACAAATGGCGATAACCCCCCTCCGCAAGTACAGTCTTACAAACTCCAGTATATCACACGATTCCCGATTTGGATATGGTTTTGATAAATTTACAGAAAAAATGTTGAAATCTAAAACAACATGAGGCGATTGAACTGATATTTTCGAGGTATAACTTGTAAATCCCTTGTTTTAAGACATTTTTTTGAAAAGGGCTTGCATAATGGTGGAAGTTGATTTATAATACTTCCATATGACTATTGGGATACATCTTTACTAAATATATATACTTCCATAAGGGGGTTAAAAAAATGGCAGCAAATCGCAAAACCCGCGAATCTTACGAACTGTCCGCTGTTCGCGGAGTACAAGCCGGTCGACAATACTACACAGCCATGTGTCCGCTTAATGTAGCGGTTCAATTATTGAAATATTCGGATAGTTCGCTCCCGCCTGAAGTCCGTGCGCAACGCGTCTTAAACAAGCAGAGGATTCCCGAAATCAAAGACTACATATTGAATAATTCGGAAAGCTATGTGTTTTCAGCGCTGACCGCTTCAGTGGACGGTGATATCGAGTTTGAACGCAGCGAGGACAATGATCGGGTCGGAATTTTGAAAATATCCATGAGTTCCATTATCATTATTAATGATGGACAACACAGGCAAGCTGCCATTGCACAAGCGTTGGAAGCTAATCCTGCTCTACGGAAAGAAGATATATCCATCGTAATTTTTCATGACCAAGGACTACGGCGCTCCCAACAAATGTTCACCGATCTTAACCGTCATGCCGTCCGTCCCACTAAATCATTGAACATCCTTTTCGACAACAGGGATTCGTTTTCCATTCTCATCAAAGAGTGCATCGAGCAAATACCGATGTTCCGCGGTTCGGTAGAAATGGAAAAATCCACAATCTCTAACCGTTCAAAATATTTGTTTACCCTTAGTGGTATTTTTCATGCTTCGCAAGATTTTGTAAAGGGAAAAGACTGGACAGACGAAGAAAAGAAAGCGGCTATTATTGCCTACTGGAACGCCGTGGCTGTCAACCTTATTCCGTGGAAACACGCAAAGGAGCGATTGATTTCGCCGGAAAATTTCCGAAGGGATTACGTTTGCGCTCACACAATAATGCTCCGCGCACTCGGCGCATTAGGGCATAGCATGATTGACACGCCGATGAATGAGTGGCCAGAACGTTTGAACTGCCTACAAGATATAGACTGGCTAAAAAGCAATGACGAATTTCAAGGCATCGTGCTGGTAAAAGAGCGTATAACCGCCTCTCGGAATAATCAAGCCGCATTCGCAAAATATGTAGAAGAAAAACAAGCCGCCTTAAGCGGAGTAAGGAGATAAACTATGGCTGCCAAATGCAATACTTGTGATGTGCAAGAAGGTCGTGCCATCACCAAAGAAAATATCGAATTGCAAAAAGAAATCATACGGCAGCTTTACTTGTCGGACGATATCCCGTGGGTTATCGGTTATTCGGGAGGCAAGGACAGCACTGCTGTTCTTCAGCTTGTTTGGATTGCATTGGCTGAACTGCCACCGAAAGAACGCACGAAAACCGTACATGTTATAAGCACTGATACGCTTGTGGAATCGCCGGTCGTTGCAAAGTGGGTGGAGTTATCCCACGAGCGAATTGTGGCGGCATCAAAGAAGGCGGGATTGCCCTTCGTACCGCATCGTTTATTACCGCTGTATCACGACACATTTTGGGTAAACCTTTTAGGCAAAGGCTATCCTTATCCTCGTCCGAATTTCCGTTGGTGTACCGACCGTTTGAAAATTTATCCGGCTAATAACTTTGTACATACCGTTGTTGCGGCGCATGGCGAAGTGATTATGGTACTTGGAACACGGAAAGCAGAGAGCATCGCCCGCGCCCGCAACATGGAAAAGTTCGAAAAGAAACGGGTGCGCGAATTTTTAAGCCCCAACAACACCATGCAAAACGAACTGGTCTTCTCCCCTCTGGAAAATTGGGTTGATGACGATGTTTGGACGTTTTTGATGCAATACAAAAACCCGTGGGGACATTCCAATCGTGACTTGCTTACTATGTATCGCGGTGCGACCGCTGATGGTGAATGCCCGCTCGTTATGAATACCGGCACTGCAAGCTGCGGGAAGAGCCGCTTCGGTTGCTGGGTTTGTACGCTTGTTGAGCAGGACAAGTCTATGGCCGCCATGATTATAAATGACAGCGAAAAAGCGTGGATGACACCACTTTTGGAATTCCGTAATGAAATCAGTGATATTGAAGCTGACCGTGACCGGCGCGACTTCCGCAGAATGACCGGGGCATTGAAAGCGTACAAAGGCCGGCTGGTTCATGGCCCCTATAAAAAAGACATCCGTGAGCAGTGGCTTCGCAGACTGTTAGAAATCCAAACGGACATCAACCGCACGGGGCCAGAGGAGTTTTGCAATCTTGAATTTATAACCATACAGGAATTGCAAGCCATCCGTCGCATATGGCTTAATGACAAACACGAATTTGACGATAGCTTGCCCGTTATCTACGAAGAGGCAACGGGTAAACCTTACCCCGACTATCATACGGAAGGTTCCGCTTTCAAAAAAGATGAATGGACATTGCTGGAGCAGGTCTGCGATGAGGAGTTTGGTAGCGAAAGGCTACTCATGACCATGATGTCCTCTCTAATCGACATTGAACGCAAGTCCTCCGATATGAAGCGGCGGAAGGGAATCATTCAAGAACTCGAAGCACAAATCGTCAAATGTATGTATGCCGATGAGACGGATGCAGAAAAATACGCGCTTGACAAAAATGACCGTAGAAAAGAACACGGCGGCAAATATGACAAAAAAGCGGAAGCTCCCGAAGATGAAGAAGTCCCCGAAGACGACATTGATTTACTCGCCACGGGAGGTGATGTCCAATGATTCTCAAGAAGCTGACACTATCAAACTTTGGGATTTACGCCGAGACAAACACCTTCGATTTTGAATCGGACAAGCCCGTTATTTTAATCGGTGGTATGAACGGTCGCGGCAAAACCACCTTTTTGGAAGCCGTGCTGCTTGTGCTGTACGGGAGGCGCTCGTTTGCTTTCATGGAGAGTAAACTTTCCTATCCTGCTTATTTGCGGAAACTCGTAAATGCGGCTGACGGCACTATGCAAACGCAAATTGAACTTATATTTGCAACGGGCAATGATGCCGCGAAGAACGTGTATACATTAAATAGAAGCTGGTCATCGCAATACAAAGATGTGAAGGACAGCGTTCGTGTGTTCAAAAACGGAAAGGAGGATACATTCCTTTCCGACAATTGGGCTATGTACATCGAAGAGATTCTTCCAAGTGCGATTTCAAACTTCTTCTTCTTTGATGGTGAAAAAATCTCGGAGCTTGCTGTAGAACCAACCGGGGAACAAATGCGGAACTCCATCAAGGTGTTGCTGGGAATTGATGTCCTCGACCGCCTTGAGGCAGACTTGAAAAAAATCATCGCAGGTAAGAACAAAAAGCTGGCCGAATCGGAGCATCACGAACAAATCCAAGAACTACGTAATAAAGAAGAAGCACTGGACAAACGGCTAACGTCGATACATCATGATATCGTGGAAATAAACACCTTCAACGACAAGTACCAAAGGGAAATTAGTGTCTTGGAGGCGCAGTTTATTGCCAAAGGCGGTGCCATAGGGAACAACAAGAGCGGATTGTTTGCCCGCAAGAACCGACTGGAAGATGATTTGAGTGCCGTCAACGAGCAGATTATGGAGCTTGTTTCGGCGGAGCTTCCGTTGGCTTTGGTAGAACCCCTCCTGCGTTCAATTTACAAAGCGGCATCAAGTGAGCAAGCCGCTCGGCATGAACAGCTTGCCAATCAGCGCATCCACCAGTTATTAACCGAATTCCGCCATACTGGAAGGAACGTCACTAAGCAAGTAACGGACTTCATCAGCTTCATTAAAACCGCCACGCAAAGCAAACCCCAAGAGTGTGGCTTTAAGTTTGACTTAAGTGAAAATGCGCTTTTGCAAGCGAGGATGTTGTCTAATTCGTTTTTGCATGACAAGAAAAGTGAATCCAAAAGGCTACGAGAACGGCGAGCAAAAATCAAGGCTGATTTGAACGAGGTCGAAAACTACCTACTGGTAGAAGTTGATGAAGCCGCCACCGGTTCAATCTATGCAAAGATAAAGAACATTACAGCACAAATTGGAATAAATGAAGAACGGAAGTGCCAATTGGAAGCAAGACAGACCGAAGTTTCCACGCAATTCTCGCAAGTGCAACGGGAACTGTCGCGGCTCATCGAAAAATCTTTAACTGAACTGGAAAGCATGGATGAAGCGACGCGGATTGTCAGATACACGAATATCGCTCTCCGTACTTTGTTCGCTTACCGCTCGCGCTTGCAAGAACAAAAAACTGCCGTGCTTGCCAAGACAATGACCGAGTGCTACAAAAAAATCGTCAACAAGAAAAACCTCATCGACAGAATCGAAATTGACACCAAGACGTTGGATTTCATTTATTACGATACGGCGGGTAAAGAGGTAGATAAGAAACGGTTGTCGGCAGGCGAAAAGCAGTTGATGGTAGTCGCCATGCTTTGGGCTTTGGCATTATGTTCCCATAACAAGTTGCCGGTTATTATTGATACTCCGCTAGCGCGGCTGGACTTGGTTCACCGTGAGCGGATGGTGAAGTCCTACTTCCCACACGCAAGTGACCAGACAATCATCCTCTCCACCGATGCTGAAATTGACAGCCGATATTACAAGCTCCTTAAACCGTCAATCGGCAGAGAGTTTACGCTGGTTTATGATGACACGACAAAAAGCACAACGATTGTAGAGGGATATTTCGGGGGTGAAAACGCATGATACTAAAACAAATAAGACTTCCCAATCAATCAAAGGACAAGCTATCCCGGCTGAAAGGGCGCACGGGTATCCAAAACTGGAATATCCTTTGCCGTTGGGCACTCTGCTATTCCTTAAGCGAAAGTACGATACCCGCCGAGCAGGATTTACCCGCCGATAGCAATGTTGAAATGTCATGGCATACCTTCGCAGGTGAGTATCATGAAATCTACGATGCACTGGTCAAGGCATGGTGTGTAAAATATGAACTTCCCACGGATGAGGATTCGCTTGCTAAGTATTTTAAAGCGCACCTCAACCGTGGTATTTCCTACTTAGCCGGAACACATTTGATAAAAAGCATTGATGACTTGGTGGATTTGATATTCAAGAAAGGAGGCAAGTCAAATGAATAAAATAACAATTATTGAAGCGGCCAAAATTATATTAACCTCGCATCCCGAAGGATTGACAGCGGAGGAAATATATAATCGCATAGTAGAACAAAAATTGTACGACTTTAAAGCAAAACAACCATACAATGTTCTTTTAGGACAAATTAGGCGGCAATGTTATGGAATTAATTTTCCGTCAGCATATCCAATAAAACACTTCAAGTATCATATGACGGATGGGAAAACTTTTTATTCATTGCTTGATGCGGTAAAAACCGCGCTTTTGCCCTTAAAAGCGAATGTACAAATCGAAGAGATTTCGTCTGACTTGTTACCGGAAGAGCGAATACAAAATTCGCATGATGAACATATGGAATTCATAAGGAAACAACTCCTTGACGCTATACTTGACGAAGATAAAACGAAAGCGGAAAGAGCTGTTTTCTTTGAGAAACTGGTAGTCGATTTGATACTGAGTCTTGGATATGGTGCTGATGAAAAATCCGGGTTTATCACAGGGAGAAGCCATGATGGCGGTATTGACGGCGTTATCCACGAAGACAAGCTGGGATTAGACAAAATATATATTCAAGCCAAGTGTTATGGTCAGTCGCAGACCATCAGCAGTAAAGATGTGCAAGCGTTTGTTGGTGCTATGACGAATGTTCAAAAAGGCATTTTCGTTACTACATCACGTTTTTCAAAAGAAGCCCACAAATATGTGGAAAAACAACAGTCCAAAAATATTAAACTGATTGATGGTGAGGCTCTGACGGGTTTAATGGTAAAGCACTCGGTAGGTCTAACGGAAATAAAGTTACTACCAATTTTCAAGATCAACCGAGATTACTTTGCCATTAATTCTTGATTGGAGGGGAGAGGAAAATGGCTGGCTTATACCTTGATTATAACGCATCCACACCTTTGTCCGATGAAGTCGCCAAGTTCATGGCGGATTTACTTATATCTCAACACGGTAACGCTGACAGCCGTACTCATGAGCATGGGGTCACGGCGCGTGACTATGTTGAAAACGGGCGACGCGCAATAGCTGCCTTGCTCTCAATTGAATCAAACGAAGTCTTTTTCACGAGCGGCGCGACGGAAAGCAATAATATTGCCCTTCTCGGCATGGCTACCCACGGCAATGAAACTGCGAAAAAGCATATCATCACCACTGCCATAGAACACAAAGCGGTTCTTGAACCGCTGAAGCATCTCGAAAAGAAAGGATTTGAAGTTGATTTCGTTCCTCCGGATGAATCCGGGCGTGTCAGTACGGAGAGCATCATGTCCAAAGTTCGCAAGGATACATTAATTGTCAGCGTGATGACTGCTAATAACGAGACTGGCGTTATACAGCCATTTGATAAAATTGGTGAGGCACTTGCTGGGTCGGATGTTTACTTCCACTTGGATGCAGCGCAAGGCTGCGGAAAAATGGTTGATGAACTTCGCAAAGTTAAATATGACATGATGTCCATCACCGCACATAAAATGTACGGCCCTCAAGGAATTGGCGCACTCATTCTGCGTAACCGTAAATACAGAAAGCCTCCTGTTAAACCCATCGTTTATGGCGGCGACCAAGAGAGTGGTTATCGTCCGGGAACATTACCGGTTATATTAATTGCCGGGTTTGGTAAGGCAGCTGAAATTGCTATGAACGATTATCAAAGCAGCTGGAAGCGGTATGGTGAAATAAAAACGGAAATTCTGCGATTACTCGACGCTTCCGAGGTTCGCTACGAAATAAACGGCACACAGGAATTCTGTATGCCGAATACGTTAAACGTCAGTTTTTTGGGTGTCGATTCCGAAGCCCTTATGCTTGCATCCAAGCAGTATTGCAGTTTGTCTAACGGCTCGGCTTGTACTTCCAAGGATTATGCCCACAGCCATGTCCTCACAGCAATGGGGTTATCGGAAGAACGCATCGAAAGTGCCATCCGCATGAGTTGGGGGGGTGAATTTTCCGAAATCCAACTTCAAAAAGTTATAGAAACCGCCATATCGTTGGGATAAACTACAAAGTGAAAATTGCTATCGCCTTGTCGGAAAGCTCTGCTTGCCGAATCTCATACTCAACAAAAGTCCACTGGTCATACTGCCCTGCTTGCCTCGTTAAGGCAAACGGAGATTTTTCGTATATCGGTTTCTTTTCCAAATAGGTCTTTTTGCCCAATTTGCTGTTTTTCTGCTTTCCCATTATCGTAAGGTTGCCAAGCGTATTTATCCTCTCAGCCAGTTCGGTATCATCTTGAACACCCTGTCCAAGTATATGTTCACATGATATTTCGTTTATATCGATGGTTACAGCATCATCACCAGCATTCCGCAACGAATTCAACGAATAATCTTCAACATCATTGAATAGCTCAAGAGCGTACAAAACGAATACTGCTTTAGGTGTTGATGATCTCATATAAACCGCCCCTTGTATCCAATTAGAAAACATTACTTGGCAACCCTTATTGTTCAATACAGCACGGAGCGCGGTAACGCAATTATCAAATATATAAGTGCGTTCTTGTATTGTTTTTGCAATTGAAAAATAAACATTGGCTATCGACTCCGCAGAGATGCTTGAAATTGTTTTAGCTACATAGAAGAACTTTGTGAATGAAAAGACGACTTCTTCAAACAATTTTGCTTTGCGATTGATCTTGTATGATGAATTCAAAACATTAAGTAGAACTGGTATCACGGTATCGTTTTTAAGTCGCATAACCAAATTTTTATATAAGCCGGCAATACTTGTGCAACACGGCAATTCGGCAGGCACATCTCCAATGCTTAATACACGGCAATACTTTATATTTTGGTGGAGCTTCTTAATTTGCGTACTTAGAAGCACTTGTTCATCCGTTGTTAGGATTCGCTTACCAAAGCAGCGAAAGACATTCGTTTCAAAATCCTCTTGGAGATTTTGCTTGGACGATGATTTATACATTACAGCTTGGTAATGTTTCAACAAATATTTTTCAGTATCTGAACCAGAGTCGGATAGAATATCATTCCACGCTGCTTCGCAATCACTAAACAGATTTTGGTTTACATATAATAATTCCATTGTTCGTGCCTTCAATAGTTCGGCTGCGGTTAGGGTAATTCCTCTGTCGTTCACAATTTGATACAGCGCATAACAATATCCCGGTTCACTTTGCCTTAACAATACATTTTGCATACGGCTTGCAACAGCGGCTTCGAAATCCTTGAACCATAAAAACACTTCAGTCACGGGTTTCCCATCTGCATGATTGCCTATGAACTCCCCAATCTGCTCGTAACACGCAAAAATTTTTTGTACAGATGAAAGAGCATTGGCTGGCGGTTTTTCGACCATTTTGCAATTAATATCGGTAATAGAATCAATTATCCCATCATCTCGGCTCGAAAGCCTCAATATGCGATCTTGAGTGCCTTGTGTTTGTGGGACAGAAAAAAGGTATTTTTCAAATATTTTCGTTGTAAAATCAGATATTTCATTTTTTTCTTGCTCATTCTCACCTTCCATTGTTTTTAATCGCCGGTATAAACAAGCTATGAGTATAGTTAGTGTGGTAAGCCGCTGCTGACCATCTACAATCTCCATGTGAGTTCGATTGGCGCGATCGGTGTCGCTCGTCCGTAATATTATTTGACCGAAGTAATGCCTATAGTTGCTCCCTGTTTTATGCTCTTGGTAGCAAAATACACAGTCATCCAAAAAGTGTTGGATTTCTCCTTCTCCCCATACATAGAAACGCTGATAATTCGGCACATGGAATAAAAAACTGTTTTTGTTAAACAATTCACCCAATGTAATGTCCGAAGAATTAATCATAGATTTCCCTCCACTTTTTGGAATTCTTGGATTCATCGAATTATTTTAATCTTCATCTTCTTCATCATCATCGTCGTCATCGGGATAATCTGGGCAGTATGGGCAGCTCCCGTTCGAAATATCAGTAATATCCAATGCATTGATTACAATAGCGTCATCATTTATGTCAAGCAACACATCAACATCAATGTGCAAGGTAACTACATCCAAGACAGATGAATGGAGATTATCCCAATCTGATTCCAGTACGACATACCATTTAAATTCCTTTTTGCTCAATGCTTGCAAGTCAGTTTTCAATACATACGATTCTATTTCGCAATCGGCAAGAAGTTTTACTGTGACAAGGTATCTATTATCAGACACTTTCGATATGCTGTATATTTCATCAATCGAAACGCCGTCCATCAACAATATTTTAGGATTGTATCCGCTTATATTTATATCATGCCTGCATAGTTCTATCTTGGAAATATCTTTGTTAACATGCATTTCTACAGGACTAACAAATCCTTCTTTATTATCAAGCAAGGACGCCATAAATGCCTGCTCCTCTTCCACTTTATCTATTTGAGGCTTGACTACATCATCGACAAATTTCTTTAATGACGTGTAATATTGAATTCTCTTATTAACAAGGTTCATCTCAATGATATCAGAAAGCAAATCAGGATGAAGAGCGTTTTCGTCTTTCTCATCAGAAAAATCATGTTTGTTATGAGTAATAAAGAAAAAATCTGCGTCATTGCCAATTCTTCTAACCATTTCTAAGAAGGTAAGCCAAACAAGGAAGTCTCTGTATCCATTTCTCCCATCGCTCTTGAATGGTTTTTTCCGTTTAAGTGCTCTTTTTACAATAATATCATGTGTTGTTTTTGGATATGGTTCAGCGATTGTCATGCCACTTTCAATGAGGAACATTTCAATAAAATCGTTGTATTCGGTCATCGTTTTTTCGGTTATGTCACTTTTAATCGCATCAATAGACAGCCCTAAGCGTTGTAAATCCGCAACCCCCGAATTTGTCTTTTTTATAGAATTTTCCACCATTTCTTTGTATTTATTTTTTGTTTCATCAAGGACAATTTCAGACAAAACAATATATAATCCTGAACCTTTAATGAGTTCAAAATTAACACCCTTCATATAGTAATCTGTACATAGAACGCTGGAATCAATAAACGCAAACATTCAACTCTTCCTTTCCAATAGATTGCGTATTTTACGGCTACTCTTGCACATACCCCCACATACAAATACTCCGCTGATTGCAAGTACGGCAAAGTGCGCTGTCCCGTTCTGGCGGTTGTTGCGGTTCTTTGGTTTCGCCATCGTATAAATATCGCAATACATCATCGGGAATCCACTTGTGCCGTCGCGCTTGTGTTTGATCTTTAAACTCCACTTTTCGCCGTACGTAGCGAGGGTCGTATTCTTGTAAAACCCCACGTTTAATCATACCTCTAAAAGTGAGATAGAAATAGGCGGTGTTTTCAAGGTCGATAAAATCCACGGTTTTGAAAAACGGGAAGTAAGGCTTTAACCTTTCGCTTGTTTCGAGCATCTTTGCACGGATGTTGCTTTCGGGGATGCCTACATTCGGCTGCCACGTTTCCGAAAATAGCAGCAGGGAAAATAAACGTTTACAATCAAAGGCTTCTGGAAAATACGTTGTTTTTTCCAAAACACGGCTTAACATAAAACGATATTTACATGAAACATACGTTTCCTGTTCCTCTTCGGTAATTGCCTCGAACTGCTTGGTTACCTTTGAGGTGTCAGGCAACGGCACGGTTGGCGGCGCATTCCTGCGTTCCGAGCGATACTCAAGCCGTGATGGAACTGTTTTTAATCCAAGAAGCGTCAGAATATAATACGGTATGTCCTTGTCCAGTCCGCTGTCCTCAATGAAGCTGAACTGGATATTTTTCTTGCAGTCCAAATAATAGGTGCCGCAAAAAATACAATAACGTAAGTAATTTCGATATTCTTTGTAGGATTTTAGGACGATGGCTACATCACGGTTTTCGCTCTCGGCAGTTTCGAACATCGCTGCATTTAACGGCCACGGGAAAAACTCGTCATTGAGCTTCTTCATATTCTTATCCGAGAGCAATCCGTAATGATACGTCTTGGCTCTAGAATACGGGCTGAGAAGAACACCGCCATCTATCTGTTCAAAATTACGGACAATCCAATGTGCGGAATTGTCATCACCTTCGTTTTTCAAGTAATAATGCAGAGTTTCCCTTAAATCGTCTATGTTGCCTTCTATGTTCCTATTCCCCTTAAGCGAACTCAGCCTATTTTGAACTTCCGCGACTAACTGCCGCTCTTGATCGCTGACGAAGCGGTTGTCCTTCATCCGCATGGCTATGATTTTAATCAGCTTCTCGAAGTGCTGACGGAAGTTAACGCTTTTCCCTGTTGCCTTTGAGAACAATTCATCGGCGATTTTTTTCAAATCTTTCAACACGCCAATGAAATGCTTTATATCGACGGTATCGCAATTAAAGAACGAGAATTTTGACCATATCGGGTTTTCGTTATTTTTAACGTCAAGCCTGGCGACATCATCCATCAGTTTATTTAAACGCGCGAGAATATCGTTAAGGCTGGACAAGTCGGCAATATAAGTCCGTAGCTTTTCATAAATACTGATAGGCGTGGAAGTGCCGTGCATTTTCCATATGTTCACCGAAAAGCACTCTTTCAGCAGAGCTTCATTGATGACCAACCCTTCTTCATCACTCCACATATTATACAGCGACAGAATAAATTGCCCGATGGGATATGCTAAAAAATGCCGCTCCCCGAACTGCTTTGGGAAATAGAACTTGAGTATTTCATTTATATCGTCACCGTGAACGCCGTAGAACTGCTCATCCATTGCCGATAGCACATCTTTGCCGGGTTTCGATTTGCTTTCGGCATCACGGAATACATCAGCCACCAAGTCAGTAAACTCGGTCTTGTTTTGAAATTTCATAATGGAACAGTCCAAACGCACATCACCGCTTCGCCGACCTTCCAGTACATTGCCGATGCACTCTCCGAGAAGCCGGCAATCGAATCGGTCGCTTGTTGAAATGTCGGAGAAATCGGGCTTTACCCAAGCGTACACCTTTTCCCATGTTTCATAAACATGGCGGTATTTGGGTTGGTAGTTCAGCAAAAACACGACTTCGAACCCTGCATACTCCAATGCTCTCACACAGGATATGATTTTCGGCGTAAACTGATGAACGCCGTGGAATACGAGTGTCTTTACAGCATCCACTTCCGGGTTGGCGAGTAATGCCATGTAATGTTCCAACCGCTTAATATCGCGCTTAGAATCCTCGTCAGCTTTTTTCGTTAGTTGCTGAAGGCATAAATAAACATCGTCCGTTGGGTCGTTTGAAAGAGCGTTATTAATTCCTATGCGCTTTTTGAGAGTAGCAGTAAACTCTGACACCTCGGTTGTCAAAATATCAGTGAGTGCTTTCCGCAAGCCATCTGCTGTTTCTTCCGGCTCTGCAGTAAATTTCCAGCAATCCTGCGTCCGCACGAAATCAAGAATGTCAATAAACGCCTGCTGTTCAGCAGAAAGCCCGCCGCTGAATGATTTGCTTGTTACGCTAATCGTAAGAAGGAAGCGAGCAGCATCAACGAGCGATCGTTGATTAAACTTGAAGGAACGTTTCAACTTGCCGTCCGGCATGGCTTCGATTTGTTTGGAAAAGCTGACATACTGCAATATGTTTACTTCGGGATTAACGTGCCAATTGCCATGAATGGCATTAATTATCTTATCTATTGTGCAAAGATATGTGAACTGGTCGCGTCCGTAATGGGTGCGCAGACCTTGAACTAAGGTTTGTGAAACGCAAAAATGAGGGCATGAACCGATTTGATTCCAAAACGGCTCATCCGTTATCGTAAATGGATTAGCGTATGTGTAGAGTTTCACAATAGTTCACCTCAATTCGTGACGGGCTTTCCCCTTAATAGCGCAGCCCAACTTTTCGGGGATGCAACATTCCCGACATTTCCACCATCGTCGAAGTATACCAGTCGCTTTTTGGCTCTGGTCATGGCAACATAAAGGATTCGCGCCTCTTCATCACGGCGGTAAAGTGCCTCGCGTTCTTTGAAGTTGCGGTATATATCGTTATCAATTCTCTGCCCTTCGCTGTCTTTTATTGAATACCCCACATCATTTCCAAGGATAATCAAGTCAGTTTGGCCTCTGTAGTCCTTTGATTGGACAAATTGGTTCATGTAGGGAAGCATGACGGTATAATATTCAAGCCCCTTGGATTTATGGATTGCAGAACATATAACTCTCGCCCGACCTTCGTCTATCATGCTTTCTCGGCTCTGCTCCTGCCGTTTCGTTAAAATCATTATTTCAAGGAACTTCTCTACCTTGCTTATGGTGAGATAATCCGAATTAAACTCAAAGGCGAGTTTTTCAAAAATCTCGTCAAGGTTATGGCGGTAGAAAGATTCCATTTTGGTGTTGTATTCGGGGAATGGTTCCTTTGATGCATAATTTCGCCACGGCTTTGTCGTAGTCACAAGCTCACGAAGTACCTTCAACACAGGCGCGTATTTTAATGCTTCGATGTAACCGCTCCAATTGGGAATCGGAGTCAGTTTCGTATTGAACAACCCCAAAAGCCCTTCGGTAAATTGCCGTTGGGCAAACATATGACCTTTGGGCATCGGTTGTTCGATATAATATGTGGAATATAGATTAAAGAGGTATTTCGGGTCTTTATAATGTTGCAATGCCTTGATGAGCTTATATAAATCAATCGCAGGCTGAAGCTGGTACAAATCGCCGCCAGCATCTGTCTCAATGTAGATGCTGTTTGCTTTGCAAATTTCCTTTATTTCCTCGGCTTGCCAGTTCTCCCGTACAAGGACTGCGACTTGTTCATTCGGTTTATTTTTAATGTCCTCAAGCAATCGACGAAGCAGTAAAACAAATCGCTTCGCTTTATCTGCTTTTGTTCGCCAGTTCGTATCGCCATAATAAAAACTGGATTCGACATCTGCGTTATAAAAATCCTTAACACCCACCAAAACATCGGTTTCTTTATATTCTAACAGACCATGCGCTCCCCATTCGGAAAAACGCCTGTCGAAAACGCACAACAACTTTTTATCTGTGCGGTAATTCTTTGTGAGGCTGAATTGCACCCAACCATCTTTAATTGGAGCCAATGTATCAAACGCTTTTTCGTCAGCGCCACGAAAGCGATATATACATTGTTTTATGTCACCGACCACAAAGAAATGGAATCCAAAAACATCTCTAAATTTTTTCATCAGATTTATTTGCACATCATCCGTATCTTGGAATTCGTCTACGAACAAATATCGGATGGGGAATCCTTCGTTTGATAACTCGCCGTCATGAACAAAAACCAGCTCCTTAAGTTTAATCATGAGATCGGACAAACGAACCGCACTTTGTTTGTTAAAAAAATCTCGGATTTCGGCTTCTGCGGCCTGCGGGACAGTGGTAATGATGCTGTGAAAATGTGTAGCATCAGATGTTCCAAAATTTAAGGTATCGTTGACTATGTCTATGTTCTTGTTTTGCATCTTGGACATGATGTCCGACAAACGCGCCTGTAAATCGTAAAGTGGTATATTAAAGAGGCTTCCTGCCGTTTTGGATAACCCATGTTCTTCAATGTAATGGTTCAGCGTTTCGGAAAGGATAGCATCCTTCTCAAACTTTCCGGATACGATGGCGACATCTTTACCAAAACCCAGCTTGACGGCGTAATGTTCTATAATCCGCTTGGCAAGGGAATGAATGGTGCTGATGCGCATATTTTCAACACACTCGGAAAGCCGCAGTGCCTCGTAATCCATCGTTAGCATGAAATAATTTTGGAAGTAGTTTTGCAAGCGTAGCTTCATGTTGCTTGCCGCCTCGTTGGTAAATGTGAGCATAAAAAGCGCGTCTGGCAGCATTTCCGCTGTCAGAGCGTGTTTGTAAATAAGGTAATTAATGCGTGAAATCATGCAGGTGGTCTTGCCCGTGCCGGCACCAGCGGTGACCATGATGTCGGTGTCGGTCACGGCGTGTTCCAATAAATACTGTTCCGTGTTAAACGAAGTCGCTTTGCCCGCCTCGTTCAAAAATATAATATCGCCATCGGACAATTCGCCGTCCACGATTTTAAACCCATCTGATGCAAACGGCATCACATAGGTTTCAAGATTGAATGTATGAGGGGTTGTTTCGCCACCAGTTTTATATAGCGTGAAATGTTCAAATGAAACGCTGTCTAATGTCTTGATTTCATTTTGAAACAAATTCAAGGCATAATCTTGTACCGTGCTGTTATGTAAAAATAAAATTAACTTCGTACCTCGCTTCCATTCGCTTATGAGAGGCAAAAGCTGTGATTTCAAATCATCATTTGCCTCTTCTTCAGTTATTGATGTAAGGATTGAGTACGCTGTACGGCTTTCTTTGCCTATACGCTCATCGGCGAGAGCTTGATATTCGTCCACCACTTCTTTTGGCTCGAACAGAAGGCGGATTTGTTCTGTGATGTTTAACGTAAGTTCGGAAAATTGTTTTTGTGTTTCTTTGCGGCCTTGAATAACAAGTTCTTCGATTCTCTCGGTCAAACCGGCTTTCAAATCATCCGCTAATAACGTGCTTTCGCGGCTTGAGAGAAGGTGTAATTCTTTTTCCTTATATTCTGTTTCATAAATGAAAGGATACGCTGCCATTGCAAAGACAGGAACTTCTTTTCCGATTTTTTTCTTAATAATCGGCGCAAGAGCAAAACGATATTTATTTGCCTGCTCGTATGGCGAATAAACCAACTCGCCGCTTTTCAAGTGGATATTATTATCTCGAACATTTTTGATGTCTTCGGCGTGATGCCCTTTTACCTCGATAATTACGATGCCGTAACCGGGCGCAAGCACAGCAAAGTCAAACTCTAAAATACCGACTTTGCGGTTGTGGTAACAAATATAACCACCCGGTAGGAAGTCACGTAGAGCGATGTATATTGATTTCTCGCCGAGGTTATCGAACGATTCACTTTGCGGATACATATAGGCCACGAGCGCACCCCCCCTTTCAAATAAACATCGTTTTACTTAATCGATATCATCATGCACGGGCGTTCTTTCCGGCACAATCTCAACTATGTCGTGCAAATCACATTTCAATGCCGTGCAGATACGAACAAGCATTTCCATGTTTACGCTTTCGCCTTTGGATAATTTTGTTAATGTTGAATCGCTGATATTTGCCTCCTTTGCAAGCGTCCGCTTGTTGATTTCCAAATCAATCAGTAATTTCCATAACCTCTTATAACTTACTTTCATGATACAGCACCTCACCTCACGACTACATAAGACTTTGCAAGGACAGTATATCACGGAGATGGCAAATCCACAATGGTAAATCGTATTTTTACAAAAACATTTCGATATTTCTAATGTCACTAACACCGTTCCCACAGGGTGTTACCAAGCCATTACACCCATTGGCTATACCATGCTGCGGCATACTTTTATAGAACAGAGGGAAAGATAACGAATGGAAGAGCATAAAATATACCACATGTGAAGTTAAACATCTAAACTCAAGGGGGAATTGATTATGTTAGCGTCCATGAAAAGTGTAGCGATTGACGAACGTAACGAGGACATGGTGACTTTTGCCCAAACTATCGACTTTACAGAGCTTTTCAACCATATAAAAACGTTCGTAAAATTGGATTGCGAATTCCATCAACCAGAGATAACCACCACACGAGGCAACGTCCACATAAGCTTCATGTCACACGACATCGCAAGCCAAGCGGGTGCTTTCACCGCAATCCTTGAGCGCTGCTATTTTTCCAGTTTCAATAATTCTGTTTTCAAGGATAAAGAAACCAACGAACTTGGATATTGGGTAACGGTCAGCATTCAATTCGAGCATAAAAGCGGCGGTTCAAACGGAATGGATGTGGTTTCGGCTTGGTATAGAGCATCAACTGGATGGGTTTATAGAAACGCTGGCGAATAACCCACCACATTCCAGTCGTTATCACGCTTTGCCTACGGAATATTGTGTTTACGCCGACGGGCTGAACCAAACGAGCCGGGCGACAGGAGGTTTTGCCATGCGTTGCACAATAGAAGAATTAATCCGCAAGTCTACAAACGCTGGTTTCCGGTACAGCATCGAAGATGTTTACAAGTCTGCTGAGTTTCTTCGCAAGGAATACGCTGCGGTCGGAGTGGCACTCCCTGCCATCGACCCCGATGGAAAGGAGTGCGGCTTCATCATTTGCTTGGATAAAGAAGCCGATGGGTATTATTCACAATACGTTGACTTTAAGGGAATTACATAGCTGGAGGGAATTTTATTCGTCTTCGGCTTTCTTGTGCGAACACGACACAGCTAAACGTGGCGCGAAATAGAGGGGTTCCCGATGGGAGCCCCTCTGCTGTTTCACCGCTATTTTGGCGACTTCCGCTCCGTTACACTCCACTACCAATCATAGTTCTTCGCCATTTTCGGCTGTGTCGGCGTTTATATCGCCCACGTTCGCGCCTTCGGCTTCGGTAGGGGTATCGCCCAAGGTTTCATCCGCAGGGCTTTCCTCGGCGTTTTGTGGCGCGGAAACGGTCTCCTCGACCGCTTTTTCCGGCAAGCCATACCGCCATGCCCCGTTTCCGCTGAGTGGTTTTGTTAAGATTTGGCGAATTCTGCTATACTCACTCCCGACCAGCCCCAGCCCAGTAAGACTTTGAAAAAACGCAGTATTTTTTCAACACTCAAAAATGTACAAGCAACGGCATTATTACAGGCTTTTCCGCATTATTACCCGCCGCGCTTCATATGCTTATGGTATATCAAGCAAAGGGGAGTACATAATGGACAGTAAGCCGGAAAAATTTACATTGCCGGAAAATTTGTACAATGAGATGTTAAAATTCTTTCGCCGGACTTCATTACCACGCATACAGCGGCAAAGAGAATTAGAAAAAGTACAAG
>Ga0209755_10002618_pt1 | contig 24333 bp, 12 predicted proteins | sample TergutCo191P1_FD_187301 | JGI IMG/M metagenome (GOLD analysis project Ga0209755, IMG submission 187301) | Cornitermes sp. P1 segment gut microbial communities from Petit-Saut dam, French Guiana - Co191P1 (SPAdes) (version 2) | ecosystem: Host-associated > Arthropoda: Insects > Digestive system...
TATGGCTAAGAAATTGTGCTAAATTCTGCAAAAAGAATATAGAAGCAATATGACGCAATGATTATAGCGTAATATTCAATGGTGAATCCAGCTCTTTAATGAGCCGCCTATGGCATCGCTGTCGGTTGTCATATCGGGCTAACTGCCAAGCGAAACTCGGATTGCGCTACCTGACGCTGAATGCTTGTGGCTTTTTCCCAATTCAGAGCCAATAGAGTTCACACATAAGCTATAGCACTGAAGCAAGACTTTTTGTCTGGACTTTCTCTATTCATATATTATAATTTTCTAAATTACGGGAGAATGAATAGGCTTGAAGATATAACTGTAGGTGCAAACATTGTAGGTATAGCTAGTAATGTACCTGTGCTTGTGGTTGCTGTTAAATGGCATGGAACAAATGCTATGACTGTTACATTTAGAGATAATGCCGGACGTGTTGCCGAGCAGATACTTTATAGAGAAGACGAAGAACGATTAAAAGTTGCGGAAGGCAGTCTTCCGTGGAGTTTTGATGCAGATGCCAACCTTCTACGTCTTGCATCAGAAGCTTACCGTATAAATCTTGCTCATATATTCGATCCGTATCTTGCTGTGCATATTTCAGAAATTGAACCGTTGCCGCATCAAATTTCGGCAGTCTATCAAGAAATGCTTCCTAGATTGCCACTCCGCTATATCCTTGCGGACGATCCTGGTGCAGGCAAAACAATAATGACGGGCTTGTTCCTGAAAGAATTGATTGTTCGTGGAGATCTGAAACGCTGTATGATTGTTTCTCCGGGAAATTTGGCAGAGCAATGGCAGGACGAACTTTACCGCAAATTTAACTTACGGTTTGAGATCCTTAATAATGATCGCATAGAATCTGCTGTTACGGGAAATGTATTCACAGAGATTAATTTGTGCATTGTTCGTCTGGACAAACTATCTCGTAATGAGGATATTCAAGAGAAATTAAAAATAACTGATTGGGATTTAATTGTTTGCGATGAAGCGCATAAGATGTCTGCAACAGTATGGGGTGGTGAAATTAAATACACAAAGCGATTCCAACTTGGACGATTGTTGTCATCCATTACACGACACTTTTTGTTATTAACAGCAACACCGCATAATGGCAAAGAAGAAGATTTTCAGCTCTTTATGTCACTTGTAGATCAAGATCGCTTTGAAGGTGTAGTGAGAAGTAGCAATCAAACTGTAGATGCATCTGATGTTATGCGAAGACTTGTCAAAGAAGATTTATTGAAATTTGATGGCACTCCGTTATTTCCTGAACGCAGGGCATATACGGTCAATTACGATTTGTCGTCGTTAGAAGCGAAGTTATACGCGGATGTGACCAACTACGTACAAGAAGAGTTTAACCGAGCTGATAATTTAAATGGCGAACGCAAGGTTACTGTCGGTTTTGCTTTGACAATATTACAGCGTCGCCTCGCTTCTTCGCCAGAAGCAATCTATCAATCTTTAAAACGTCGCCGAGAACGTTTGGAAAATCGTCTTGCTGAAGAACGGCTTGGTAAACGTGCGACAGAATATATTATTTCATCTTATGAAGATTATGATGACGATGATATGCCATCTGAAGAGTTGGAAGATACGGAAGAGAAAATTGTAGATCAATCATCAGCAGCGCAGACTATTACGGAGTTGGAAACGGAAATAGCCATTTTAAAAAGATTGGAACTTATAGCAAATGATGTACGTCAAAGTGGTGAAGATAGGAAATGGAATGAGCTTTCAAAATTGTTGCAAGATGATGAAAATATGTTTGCAGATGGTTTGCGTGAGAAATTAATTATATTCACCGAACATCGTGATACGCTCCGTTATTTAACCGATAAAATTCGCTCTTTACTCGGAAATGATAAAGTTGTCGTGACCATACATGGTGGTATGCTTCGTGATGAACGGCGTAAGGTTGAAGAGTTGTTTAAACAAGATAAAGATGTGCGGATCCTCATCGCTACAGATGCTGCGGGTGAAGGTATTAACCTTCAGCGAGCACACTTGATGGTAAATTACGACCTACCATGGAATCCAAATAGGCTTGAGCAACGCTTTGGCCGCATCCATCGTATAGGGCAGACAGAAGTTTGCCATTTGTGGAACCTTGTATCACGAGAAACTCGTGAAGGCATGGTCTTTCAGCGGCTATTTGAGAAATTGGAACAAGAACGAGAAGCGTTAAAAGGCAAGGTCTTTGATGTTCTCGGTAAAATTACATTTGATAATAGACCGTTACGAGATTTATTAATTGAGGCAATTCGCTATGGAAATGATCCTAATGTAAAAAAACGCTTGTATGAAGTTGTTGACCATTCCTTTGATAGCGAAGAGTTTAAAAAATTACTTGACGAATATGCATTGACAGAAGATGTTATGGATGTTCATCAAGTAATAGCAATCCGAGAAAGTATGGAACGTATGGAAGCGCATAAGCTGCAACCACATTTCATAGAATCTTTTTTCATAGAAGCGTTTGTGAGTGTTGGCGGCAAAATTCGACAACGAGAAAAAGGACGCTATGAGATAACATCCGTACCATTTGCAGTTCGAAATCGCGATATGCAGATTGGTTTCGGAGAGCCTGTTTTGCAACGATATGAACGTATTTGCTTTGATAAATCCTTCTGCAATGTACAGGGGCTTATTCCTGCTGCATTTATCGTTCCTGGACACCCATTGCTGGAAGCAACAATTGACCTTGTGCGCGAGCGTAACGTTGACGTATTGAAGCGAGGAGTGATTTTTATAGACGATGGCGATTTGAGCGCAGATGCACGTATATTATTCTATGTTGAAGACTCCGTACAGGATGGCGTTATTATGTCAAATGGCAATAAACGCATAATATCAAAACATATTCATTTTGTTGAAATAAAAGAAGATAGAACTGTGTTAAATGCAGGATATGCACCATACCTTGATTATCGAGCCGCTGAAGAAGATGAACAAATTACTATTCGTTCATTTCTAAGCAAGCAACAATGGCTTCAAACCGGTGTGGAGGATATTGCTGTAAATTATGCGATTTCGCAGATTATTCCAACTCACGTTTCCGAAGTACGTGAACGCAAGATTAAGCTTATAGACAAGACAATCAAGGCAGTTAAGGAACGGTTAACAGCAGAAATACAATACTGGGATTTCCGTGCTGGAGATTTAAAAACTAAAGAATCTGCAGGTAAAACGAATGCAAAGCTAAATTCTCAGATGGCAGCTCGCCGAGCCGAAGAATTGGAAGCTCGTATGCAAAAACGTCTTACGGAACTGGAAACGGAGAAACTTATATCAGCAATGCCACCTGTGATTGTTGGAGGCTCTCTTGTTATACCGCGTGGACTACTTTATAAATTAATGAATAAACCAAATACATTTGCAGTTGATGCTATGGCACGACAAGAAATAGAACTTACAGCTATGAAAGCGGTTATGGATATTGAAAAATCCTTTGGCTACATACCTGTTGATGTCAGTGCAAAAAAATGTGGTTACGATGTAGAATCACAGATACCGCAAGATAAACGTGATGCTGGAAGTGCCTCGCTTCGATTTATTGAGGTAAAGGGAAGGGCTATAGGTGCAGATACCATAACTGTTAGCAAAAATGAGATTCTTACGGCTTTTAATAAGCCAGATGAGTATATTTTAGCGATTGTTGAGGTTGAAGGCAAAGATTCAAAAATAGTATATTTAAAGAAACCATTTCGTGAGCGACCGGATTTTGCTGCGACTAGTGTGAATTATAGTATTGCAGATCTAATAAATGGAGCTAATATCGTTTTGGAGGAGAAGTTATATGGCGCGAGCTGATTTGCTTAAAAAGTTATTTAGCAATTATAAAGCTGGAGACCGAGATGCATTTATAAAGGTTGCTAATGAGATTATTGAAGACGAACGTAAAAAGAATCATGGTATGCTAGCTGAAGAGCTTCGTATGATTATAAATAACGGAACTGCATTTCCAAAAAAGGATTTATTTGCTTATTCCGTTTCAACTATCAATGGTAAAGAACGTGATTCAGCTTTATTTGAAATCATACATCCTGATAAAATGCTTTCAGATGTTGTGATTGCCCAGGAAAATCGTCAGCAAATAGAATATGTCATAAGAGAGTTTTTAAATTGGGATGTGTTAATGAGTAATGGAGTATATCCAACTAGACGTGTCCTGTTTTATGGGCCTCCAGGGTGTGGAAAAACGCTTTCTGCTAGAGCTATTGCTTCTGAAATAGGTTTGCCGCTTTTGTATGTAAGATTTGATGCTGTCGTTTCTTCTTACTTGGGAGAAACCGCAAGCAATATTCGCAAAGTTTTTGATTTTGTAAATGGTGATAGTTACGTGATATTATTTGATGAGTTTGACGCAATTGCAAGAAGCCGAAATGATCAGTATGAACATGGAGAAATTAAGCGTGTTGTTAATACATTTTTACAGCAAATTGATAATTTCAAAGGGCATTCATTAATAATTGCAGCTACTAATTTTGAAAAGTCTCTTGACTATGCAGTATGGCGTAGATTTGATACTACTGTGAAATTTGATATGCCTAGTAATGATGAGCGCATAAGATTGTTTAATTTGAAATTAAAACAATTTAAAGGTTCTGAAAGTATTATTAAAGAATTTGCACAACACATGAAAACTTTTTCTCATTCTGATGTTGAAAGAGTTGCACTTTCTGTGATGAAGCAATGTATTCTTGATGGGCGTCGTATGTATACAAAGAAAGATATTGAACAAGCTGTAATGCAACAAGAACAACTCGTTTTACTTCGAAAAACTCAGTACTTTGGAGGCGAATAAAAATGATGGAATATCATATTGAAATTGATAAACAAGATATACCTGACAGACAGTATAAATTTCATTCTTCCCCTGGATTTCAATTGCCCCAGCGTGATCGAACTAGTCATGGTAGTTCTCTAAAAACAGGATTGAGAGTCGCAGTTGACACAATTGAAGAAACACGCAAAAATCTTGGCGTTGAAATTGACAAATTATTGGTATTTGAATTAATGAGTGGTGCTGTAGTGCCTGACATAGATTTGTTGCAAAATAGATTTAATCTATCTATTGTTGAGGAAATTCAGCAGAATAAAGACACTTCAAGGTTGGTTGTTCAATTTAATAACAAAGTAGATATTGAGGCCTTTGAGCAAGAGCGGGCCCTTTATGAAAACGATAGCCAAGAAACTGCCTTGCTTGCACCTGGGCAACGAAATAAGGTTTTTGCCAGTATAGACGAGGTACGCTCCATTACTCCCGAAGATAGAACAGGTAAAAAACTATTGGATGCGATCAAAGAGGATAGCTTACCAGATGGTTTGTTTATTGTTGACATTGATGTTTGGTATAATGGCAATGCTGCTAACAGAATCGAAATTCAAAGGCGGGTTAAACAGGCGTTAGGTACTGGTGATAGTACTCTATTAGGTGATTTATTTGTTCTACCAAACTTATTATTGGGACGAGCTAATGTGAATCGTCATACGCTTGAATCGTTGAGAAATCTTGATCTGATAGCTATGGTTGATTTTCCTATAGGCACCTTGTCTACTGAACAATGTGAGCTATATTCAGCTGATTTTGTTCCAGTACAAGATAATACATTAGATGCTACAGCTCCGGTTGCCTGCATAATTGATTCTGGTGTATTCTCAGGCAACCCATTATTATCATCCTTAATAATTGCTGAAAACGATTTTGATCTTACAGAAGGAACGCCGTCTGACCTTAATGGTCACGGTACTGGCGTTGCAGGTATTGTAGCGTATGGTGATTTTCACGAGTTTGATAAAACAAACGGAGTATTTACACCTCTTGTTAGAATATGTAATGCCAAAGTAATGAACAACCAAGATGGAGTACCGTCATATTGCACAGATAAGCGGCCTGAAGAATTAGTAAAAAATGCAATTGAGTATTTTCATAGAGAATATCAGTGCCGTATATTTAACCTCTCATCAGGAGATGCTAATCGTGTATACGGTGGTGGACGGCAAATGGCTTGGGCATCATTGTTAGATGAACTATCACGAGAATTAGATATTGTAATTGTAGTTAGTGCTGGAAATGTATCTTATCCAGAGATTCCTGACATTGCAAACAGAAATGATATAATGTCAAAAATTCGTGATCAACTTTTGACTGATGAACATAGATTGATTGACCCAGCAACTACAGCACTTGGAATAACGGTAGGGGCAATCACCAGATATGAGGAACCAGAGAGCTTTCAATATCAGTCAAATGCACTATCTGCAGGCAAAACAGGCTATCCTTCGGTATTTACTCGTACTGGTGAAGGAGTAAATGGTGCAATAAAGCCGGAATTTGTTGATTATGGTGGTAATCCTGCAATCTATCAACTTGGCTCTAAAACTCGTTGGTATTGGAATAACCATGCATTACTAGAACCAACATTGAGTCATGATCCAACTCGTTTTTTTGCTGGAAATGTCGGCACAAGCTTTGCTGCACCACACGTTACACATATTGCAGCAAGACTTGAACTTGCTTTGCAAATGCAGATTGGTGAGGAACCATCTGCAAATCTCATAAGAGCATTAATGGCGAGTTCTGCAAGATATCTCCAACGTGAATGGCTTGATGCTGCCAAACCGCCGAATTTTCAAGGTTCAAAGCGAGAAACTCAGTCGTGGCGATTACGAATAAGCGGATACGGCAAGGTGGATGATACTACACTCTTTTCAGATCGTAATCATGTTACGTTGTTTGCCGAGGATGCTTTAAATTTACGACAAATACATTTATACAAAATTCCAGTTCCAAAGGAGTTTTTAAATCAGCAAGCAAATAAAAGGATTGCGATTGGATTTGCTTATAATCCTCCCACACAGTTAAGTCGAAAGGCATATATTGCAAATAGCCTATGGTTTGAAGTATTTCGCCGTATTGATGAGGCAATGTTGCTGGATATTAAAGCTAAAAAAGAGAATACAGAAGATGATGCAGACGATCACACTATTAAAGAATATAGCAAAAAATATGGTGCAGATTTTAGCCCAGGATATACAGAGGTAAGAAACTCGACCATTCAGCAACGTATATGGGAAAAAGGCAAGCGTGGAGGCGCTGATTTACTTTGGGATAATAATGAACCATATATTTATATTCTCGTGACTGGTAAAGAAAAGTTTAAACATCCATACATGGAAAATGTACAGCCTTATGCTTTAGCAGTTACTTTTTCTTATGGGAGTGAAATTGATATTCAATTACGGCAAAGACTGAACGAAAAAGTACGAATTAAACAGCGTGTTCAGGCAAGAGTGCGTTCGCAAATTCAGGTTTAAAGTAAAGAGAGGTTTAAAAATATATGTCATATAAAAAGAAACTAATCGAAGTTGCACTCCCACTTAAAGCGATAAACACTGAAGCTGCCAAAGAAAAATCCATTCCTCCTGGACACCCATCCAAACTTCATTTATATTGGGCACGGAGACCTTTGGCTGCAGCTCGTGCTGTTATATGGGCATCCCTTGTAGATGATCCGTCTAGCTTGCCAGAACAATTCCCTACAGAAGAAGAACAGAATAAAGAAAGAGAACGGCTTTTTGAAATACTCTCACGACTTGTGAAATGGGAAAACTCCAATAATAAGGAGGTTCTAAACGAGGCAAAAGCCGAAATAATGAGATCTACCAACGGAAATCCTCCACCGTTATTAGATCCATTTGCTGGAGGTGGCTCAATTCCTCTTGAAGCGCAGAGGCTTGGCTTGGAAGCTCATGCGAGTGATTTGAACCCTGTTGCTGTTATGATAAACAAAGCAATGATTGAAATACCGCCGAAATTTGCGGATCAGCCGCCTATTAATCCACAAGCACAAGCAAAACCATTAAAGACGACTTGGACTGGAGCTCAGGGACTTGCTGAAGATGTGCGTTATTATGGTGAGTGTATGAAGAAAAAGGCTTTTGAAAAAATCGGGCATTTATATCCGAAAGTCAGAAATAAAGATGGAGAAGAACATACTGTTATCGCATATATTTGGGCTCGGACAGTGAAATGTCCAAATCCTGCTTGTTGTTGTGAGATGCCATTGGTTAAATCATTTCACATATCCCAAAAAAGTGGAAAAGAAGTTTGGGTAAAGCCTATAATTAATGGTCGTAAAGTATTGTTTGAAGTTCAATTTGGCAAAGGGGTTATACCTGAATGTACTGTTGATCAAAAGATTAATGGAGCGAGATGTGTTAAATGTGGTCAACCAGTAGGTTTTGATTATTTACGTGGTGAAGCAAAATTAGGACGAATGAGCATAACACTTATGGCTGTGTGCGCTGAAAATATCAAAGGTAAGGTATATTTATCTCCTGATGAAGTGCAAGTTATGGCTTCTAATATTGAAAAACCTGATAATTCTCCAAGTGCAATGCTACCCGAACGTGCTCTTGGCTTTCGTGTGCAACAATATGGAATGCAGGATTTTTCGGAATTATATACATCCCGTCAACTCATAATGCTTACGCAGTTTTGCAATCTTATAGAAGATATTGAAATTCAAATCCAAGCTGATGGTGGTTCTATTCAGTATTCTGAAGCTGTTGTAACTTATTTGCAATTCACTGTGGATAGAATGGCTAATTACGGGTCTTCACTTTGTCTTTGGGACACACGTGGGGGAACAGCAGTACAAACATTTGGAAGGCAAGCATTATCAATGATTTGGAACTTTGCAGAAAGCAATCCATTTTCAAATGCAGGTTTAGTTGGCAGTTGGTCGAATGCAATTTCTGTAATTGCGAATGCGATAGAAAACCTTCCAGCGACTATTAATAGTGTAGGTTTAGTTAATCAATCTGATGCAAAGGTGATTAATATAAACTCTCAACCAATGATTTCAACTGACCCGCCATATTATGACAATATTGGATATGCAGATTTATCGGATTTCTTCTATATGTGGCTTCGGCAAAACATGAAAAAATATTATTCTGATGTATTCAGAACTTTGCTTGTTCCAAAAGAAGATGAATTAATTGCCAATCCATTCCGCTTTGGAAATGAAAAGGATAAAGCAAAGAGATATTTTGAAAACGGAATGCATATGACCTTTCAAAGGCTAAAAGATTGTGCTTGTGATTATATACCCGTTACTATTTATTACGCTTTTAAACAAAGCGAGTCAGACGATGAATATAATACTTCTTCAACTGGCTGGGAAACAATGCTACAAGCTCTAATAAATGCAAACTTTATCATAATTGGAACTTGGCCTATTAGAACTGAAAATTCTGGTGGATTACGAGTTAACAATAGAAATGCTCTTGCGTCATCAATCGTCCTAGTATGCCGCAAACGCCCTGTTGATGCACCGAAATTAACTCGTCGTGATTTCATAAATACCCTAAAACGAGAACTTAAACCTGCATTGCAAAAACTCCAATCTTGTAACATTGCACCAGTTGATTTGGCGCAATCAGCAATTGGTCCAGGTATGGGCGTGTATTCACAGTATTCCGAGATCTTGGAAGCCGACGGAACGCCAATGAGTGTTCGAACTGCATTGCAGATAATCAATCAAGAACTTGATCATTATTTCGATGAACAGGATGGCGAACTTGACAGCGACAGCCGTTTTTGCGTTGAGCTTTATACGCAATATGCTTTCGACGATATGAAATTCGGTGAAGCAGATGTTCTTGCACGAGCGAAAAATACATCGGTTGAAAAGCTTGCCGGAAACAAAATTCTTTGTGCTCAAAAAGGCATTGTACGATTGTTGACACGAGAGAAGCTTCCTAAAGAAGTAAACGGAAAGATTATTTGGCTGCTGACACAACAACTCACCCACGCAATGGATCCGGAAAAAGGTGGTGGTGTTGTAGCCGCGGCAAATATTGTTACCGACTTTCTTACTTCCGAACCAGAGCAAGCCAAGGCATTGGCGTACCGCTTACATACTATCGCTGAACGCAAAGGTTGGACACAGGAGGCATATGCTTACAATTCTCTTGTTACCGCTTGGCCTGAAGTGCAAGCTAAAGTAGCGCAATTGCAATCCCAAAGAAAAAATTCAAAGCAAATGAAATTATTCAATGATACGAATAATTAATTGGAGGTTATAATTATGGAAAATAATCACACGCAAGTTTCACAGGGTTTTCGGATTCTGCTCAAAGTACTCGCTCCATATATCGCCAATGAATTGGAAAATTCTACTGGTGGCTATTGGTGGGAAAAAACTGTTTTAGATAAGCTTTATGAAGAGCAAAAACAGGACTTGCCAAAATCTGGGAAAAAAGAAGATTTAATAAAATCATTAGATATTGCACGTTGTCTGCTGCTTTTTGATCTGCATTGGAAGGAAGTTTTTCGCAAAAAATTATCTATTGACAATCGCACTTGGGCAAAAGAACTTCAGGGAGTTCGTAACAAACTTGCCCATCTAGGTGGCACAGATTTTTCTGAAGATGATACATGGCGTGCACTAGATACAATGTCTCGGCTTGCTGAACAAATAGACTCGGAAAGCGCTGAGGAGATTCGTGCTTTGCTCCGTACGTCTCGTTATGGTTCAGAAAAAGGCTCTACAAGTACCACATCGATCTCAAGTTCTACTGAAAAGATTAATAAAGAAGCTGGAATACTTGAAACTTCTCCCTTACACGGACTTCCTAGTTGGCGCGATATTATTGAACCGCATCCTGATGTAGCTCAAGGACGTTATAAAAACGCTGAATTCGCAGCCGATCTTGCTCAGGTTGCACGCGGCGAAGGTGCTTATGAATATCGTGATCCTGTTGAGTTTTTTGCTCGTACCTATGTTACCGAAGGCATGACAGGGCTTTTGGAACAATCTCTGCGCCGAGTGAATGGTAAAGACGGAGAGCCTGTCATTCAACTAAAGACAGCTTTCGGTGGCGGAAAAACTCACAGTATGCTTGCTCTTTACCATATGATGCGCGGCAGAGTTTCTATTGATAAAATTTCTAATGTGAAACCAGTGCTGGAACGAGCTGGCGTTACTTCTTTGCCAAAAGTAAATGTAGCAGTTCTTGTTGGTACAGCTATTGATCCAACCAAAAGTAAACGCCCTAACAATATGCCTGGTATTACAATCAACACTCTTTGGGGTGAGATGGCGGCACAGCTTGCGGAATCAATTGGTCAATCAGATATTTATGATTATGTCAAAGAGTCTGATAAAAAGGGAGTTTCACCTGGTTCGGAAACCTTGAAAAATCTATTTGACGCTGCTGCTCCCTGTCTTATCCTGATGGATGAATTGGTAGCTTACGCAAAAAAAATATATGGAGCAAACGGTTTGCCCGCAGGGTCTTTCGATAATTTCATATCATTTATTCAGGAATTGACCGAGGCTGCAAGAGCAAGCAAAAACAGTCTTGTAGTTGCCTCCATACCAGAATCAGATATAGAAATAGGTGGTGAGGCAGGTAAAACTGCCCTTGAAACAATAGAGCATACTTTTGGACGCATGGAGTCCATATGGAAGCCTGTCGCTGCAAACGAAGGATTTGAAGTGGTACGCCGTCGTCTGTTTCTTAATTGTAAGGCTCCTGACGAACGTGATGCTGTATGTGCAAAGTTCAGCCAAATGTATAATGAAAATCAAAGCGATTTCCCACATGAAGCAAAGGAAGTTGAGTATAAGGAACGTATGGTTTCGTGCTATCCTATTCATCCTGAAATTTTTGATCGTCTTTATGAAGATTGGGCAACCTTGGAGCGTTTCCAAAGAACACGCGGTGTTTTACGTTTGATGGCGGCGGTTATTCATGAACTTTGGATGGGTAACGATGCTGGACTTATGATAATGCCTAGTTCAATTCCCCTTGATGTTCCTAATGTACGTGATGAACTTACCCGGCATTTATCTGAGGGGTGGAATGCCCTTGTTGATCGTGAAGTGGACGGCAGAAAATCCATACCATTTCAAAAAGACCAATCTAATCCACGTTACGGTAGCAAATTGGCTTGCCGCCGTGTTACAAGGACAGTAATGTTAGGAAGTGCACCAACAAGTCGCGATCAAACTATCCGTGGCATTGAATCTTCACGCATACGCCTTGGCATAATTCAGCCAGGTGAAAATATCTCAAACTTTAATGATGCATTAAACTTGCTAGAATCATCTCTTGCATACCTGTACACAAGTCCATCAAAAGACAGATTCTGGTTTGATACACGTCCTACACTTAGAAAAACAGTAGAAGATCGTGCTACGCAAGTTTCGGTTTCCAATGTGGAATATGAAATTGAAACTCGTTTACGTGAGCTTCGGAAAGAGTCACCTTTTGCAGGAATTCACATTTGCCCAGGGTCATCGCTTGATGTACCAGATGAGCAAACCACTCGCCTTGTTATATTACGTCCAACAGATGAATACAAGGCATCTAATCAAAATAATAATGCAATGACGACCATCAAAGACATATTGGATAATAGGGGGAACGCACCGCGCATTTATAGAAATATGCTTGCATTCATTGCGTCCGATCAAGATTTAATGCCGTCTTTGAAACAGGCTGTTCGACTCTATATTGCATGGAAATCCATCAAAGATGACAGCGAGGATTTAAATCTTGATGCTGCACAAAACCGTGAAACGGACAACAATTTGCAACGGGCTAAAGAAACAGTGGAGGCACGAGTTAAAGAAGCATATTGTTGGTTAGTTGTTCCGTATATTGATAGAAATGCTAATATGAATATTGTATGGGACCCTATTCGTATTAGTGGCGGCAACGACAATATCATTTCCAAAGCTGCAAAAAAAATGCTTCAAAACGAAGCTGTTATTACACAATGGGCTCCGAATCTTCTTCGTATGGAACTTGATAAAGTACTTTGGCGTGAATCCGATCATATTGCGTTCAAGACTTTGTGGGAATACCTCTGCACATATTGCTATCTACCTCGTTTGGCTAATGAAAAAGTTCTGGAAGAAACGATTCGTACAGGTTTAAATTCTACTGAATATTTTGCTTTCGCATCAGGTTTTGATGGTTCACTATATATTGACTTGAAATTCAATCAAAACATTAGCGTAATTGAGCGTTCTGGATATTTGGTAAAGATAGATGTTGCACAAAGGCAATTATCTGAGGAAGCTGCGAAACAGCAGATTAAAACAAATAATAACCAAACTATAGGTAATAATAATGAATCCGTCAGTATGCATTCTACGCCTGAGTTGGGAACAAATGAAGTTCATAACAATTCTCCGAAAAATACCCATTTTCATATGTCAGCACGACTTGATACAACACGTATTGGGCGTGATGTACAAAAACTCGTAGAAGAAGTTATCAACCATCTCACTTCAGTAGACGGAGCACATGTAGAAGTTACCCTTGAAGTAAATGCAAAATCACAAAATGGTTTATCGCAGCAAGTCGTACGAACTGTATCTGAGAATTGTCGGACACTCAAAGCTGAATTCGAGGTTGATTGAATAAAAAGTTTAAAAGCTTAGATTATTTTCCCTTCCATTAGAAGATTTTGAAAATTAGAAATAATCGTTTCATTAGAAAGCGATGGAATTATTTTTTGCAATGCATTAAGCGTATTTTGAAGTTGATTATAAACATTGATATGACTAAACTTGCCAAATGGGGCATCTGTTTCCGTTAGAATTTTATTGATCGGCATTGCTTGTACCAATTGAATCCCTTTCTTGTTTAGCAACATATTATTATTGATTGAAAACCAGCAACCAAGCTGCATTGCTCTTTCTAACTCTTTAATTGAGCCTGTAAACCAATGTAATATAAATTTTCCAGCATCAGGATTTTTTTCCAATAAGTCCAAAGTTTCTTTAACTGCACCTCTGCAATGAATAGATAATATTTTACTGTTATCTTTTGTGCACTGCTTCAAGATGGACTCAAAAATTTCTTTTTGTTTTTCCAAAGAAGAACGATAGTCGGCAGAACCATCTAACCCTACTTCGCCAACATATTTGGTTTTTGGCAATATCTGTTCAAATAGCTCAAAATCATTTATTCGCTTATGGATTAATTGAGGATGAAAACCCAAAGCTATTTTGATATTATCATATTTAGAAAATAATCGTTGATTCCCATCCCAAGCAGATGGAGTGGTTGTTACAGATAAAATATTAACATTCTCTAATATACTAAAATCAATATTTTTTAGCAAATCTAAATGACAATGCATGTCAACTAACTTATTTTGCATTTTTAATTCCCCAATAGACGAAAAAATCTGCAATTTCTTGCATTCCTCTTTTGTATAAAGCCTCATATTCATTTAATTTAATGGGATCAAACCCCAAATTCCCTACTTGATGTATTAAGCTTTTTGATAATGAAGGGGATTGTTTTAGCCGATGTAGAGCATATTTTATGCCTTGAACTTGCTCTAGCTTACCGGAAATTTTTAATTTTCTATAACTAGCGTATGTGTATTTTGTTGAATCTGTAGTAAAAGCGGAATATATAGCCGCTCTTCGGATTATACATGGAATGCAATAACCACAGTGTTGTGCTGCTTTTTTATGCCATCTAGCTGATGCAGGATGAGAGCATGAGGAACTTATATTCAGAATACTTTGCAAGAATGTCTTATTTTTACAATATTTAAGCATTTCTCCTTTCGTTTGGTTCCAATATGGATTTTTAAGAGTTATAGATAGACCCAAGCCACGTAAAAGCTTATTCCATAATTCTATATAATATGGATGTGTAGTTCTAGTACTCAATGCTCCAAGTCTTAAGGTCGTTAAAGGGACATTTAATGACATAATTCCATTTTCTGGAATTAAAATGTCAATTGTAGCATCTAATCCGCTTCCTGCCAAAGCCGCAATTGCTATGAATAAAAATGATCTGCTGCGAGTTGTATCTTCACGCTTGCAAACTATTTGCGAGAAAATCTTATCATATTTAATATTTTGAAACCTTAACCTATTTACATTATCATAATGTTTACTAACTTCATTAAATAAATCCCCTTGCTTTTTGCTGATGGAACTGTCTCCAGCAAAGCTTACAAAAAGATTTTTATTTTTTATATTATTATCGCTCAAATGATCTAAAGCTCCTACTAAGCTATCTAGTCCGCCTGAAAATAACGATATTCCTCTATGTTTACTAGAAAACATTCCTTTTTGCTTTTTTACTGCAATCCAGTCTCGTTTTTCAAATTCTAAAGTCCAAATATCGCCTGTTAAAAAATCTAGCATTTCTTTAACTACGGAAGCACATTTATTCCATACAACAACATTAGAGACTGGAACTTTAAGATGTAATTCTCTGCTCCAACCATCTTCTGATACTTTTTCGCGATTTATACCTGTGTCCATAAGATAAACCATTTCTGCCAGAAGCAGTATATCTACCCCAATTTCTGTAGGTATTATTTCTAAATTATATAAATCTTGTAAGGCAGAGTCCAAAGCTCCTTGCTTATTAAAATTTACAAGATTTATTCCCGCTATGGGAACTGCTTTTTCTTTATATATGCCTTTTAGGATATATTTCATAATTGCTCCTCTTTTTCTTCATCTGCTAATAACTCCAGCATCTTATAGGAAGATTCATACAAATTGTCTATCTCTTTCATTATATCTGGAATAACGAACTCTTCTTGAAATTTAATGGTTACATCTTCTACTGCCATTTTTATATAATCCGTTATTTGTGCTTCCATCGATTGAATTGTAGCTGGCTCCTTATCGCTCAAAAAAATACTTTGTCCGACATCTTCTATTAATCTGTTTTTAATGCTTAATACCATGAATTTTTTTAACATAAATAATATTGTTGCATCATCTGGTTTTTCTAGCTTGTCAAGCATATTAGCATTCTCTAATTCCTGCATAGTAAATATAAATGCATCCCGAGATATAGCTGTGTCGATTTTTCCATCAAATTTGCAAAATTCATCGACTAACGCATTACAGGCTTGTTCAAGAGGAAGTTCTTGTAATTTTGATAAATTGTATTTTCGCAAAGTTGCCCGAAAACCTTGTCTTGAAGCATCAATAAAAAATGACGTTAGTTTACGGGCAGTAGTTTTAGATACGGACATCCTTTTGGAAGCTTGTTTTGCTCCGCCGTATGATTTTTTTACGTAAGAAGAAATTCCTTTTTCTAATGCGGCAGTATTTTTTCCGCCAGATGAAGCATATTTTGTGAAATTAGACCTAGGTTGTTTAAAACGAGAATTATTTCCTTGGATAACAGGGAGAGACGTTACAATAGGTTTTTCCTTAGGCGTATCGCCTATATCGTCTTTTCTGGGTGGTATTGGATTCATGTTAGGCTGGAAAGGATTGGCCTCATCTGATTGAAGCCAACTTGGAATTAAAGGAGTTGTTCCTTTTGCTCCGCCAAATGATTTTGAAGTTCCCATATCTTGCTCCTAGTTTTTTCGATTATGTTTTGAAGCGGTTATCATTTTGCTATTAGATAGAATTTCTTGAAGTTTTACTTTTCCTTCTTGGCTTGTTACTATACTGTCATGTCCAGCTTTTACCCATATGGCATTTGGTGATTTTTTGACAATATACTCCAATAGATCTAAATAATTATTTTCAAAAATAGTGGGGAACATCTTGGTGATGGTTTTAATACCATACATAATATCTGGTATTATTTTAAAATCCTTAATTCCAAGTAACTTATCTTTTAATTTGCCAAAAATAGATTCCAAATCTTTTTCGGAAAAATCTTTTAATTGAATTTCAGCGGATTTTGCAGCCATTTCACCGTTTTGTAAAAGCTCTAACACTTGAGCAATATTTTCTGGTAAAAAAATTCCGTCACTTGCAACATAATGTTTGCTATCTTTTATAATAAAAATATAAGGTTTTAATGGTATATTCGCCAATTTCGGCTCTAAAGTAGCCCATTCTATTATATGATTTCGTTCATTAGACCAAGTTTTCAATCTACTTGTTTCGTCTTCGTTTGCATCCGTTTTAATATTCTCTACATATTCTAATATATCGCTTTTCCCTTCATCGGATGAAGATATTTCTCGTGTTATTTCTCGAAGAAATCCTATCGGCAAGAAATGCTCAGCTAACATAATTTTTATTAAAATATCTGGTTTTATAGAGTCAGCGAAACCTCTATTTTTAGCAATTGATAATCTAAGGCTAAGGGCATTTAAGAACCGCTTTATTTGTCTTGGATTTCCTTTCGTTCCTCTGCAAAGCAAAGTACTTATATCAGATGCAACTTGTAACAAGCCTTCTATTTTTTCATAATCATCTTTGTTCAATAAATCTTTTAAGGAAACAAAGGCATCTGTCTTTTCATACCAAGGAGTACTTAATATTTTATCAGCCTCACTTTGACATATTAAAAATATATCTGATGAATCTTTGAATACGCCACTTAAAAGCATTAACGTTATATAAACATTCGTTTCTATTTTTCCCAAAGCAGGAATACGTACAGGTACTTGTATTAATTTTTCCAAGTAATTCTTGGCATATTCTGTCCCATTTTTATCATTCGGTAAATTTGGAAAATGATTTTTGACAGCATATTCTATCATAGCTTCATCGGCCGCTACAATAAATATTGTATTTGGCAAAAATAAGAATAAGCGAATGGCTTCTAAAATTTCTATAGCTACATTTGGTAGACATCTATCCAAATCATCTATCAAAACAACTAATTTTTTTATCTTAGTCGCTTGCATTAAAAGCTCAAAATCTTGACGGAATCCTTTCATTTCATCAATGATTTTCTTACTTTCCGCATCTTGATTGATATATTCTGGTATTGCGCCAAACCATTCTTTTGTTCTTTTGAGATTTTCAGGTATTGATAGTTCTTCTGGTTTCGATATAAATTCTTTGGCAGAAGACAACAGCCCTCTAATACTATCTAAATCAGGTATGCCAGTCATAGCAGTAAAAGCTAATCCGCCTGCTTTCTTTGCCATTTTGAACCAATCTATTCTCCGAAGGACTTTTTTAGCTACATCTTTTACCTCTGATGCAAAAGCTTGAGAATCAACAAGCTCTTTTACAATAGTTTCAATAAAAGATATTTTTGCATCTTCAAAACCTTGAAATTGCCATCCGTTGAATTTAATGCAGCAAATATTTTCATCATTTTTATTTAGATTAGAGGAGATCATTTCTAAAATACTTGATTTACCTGCACCCCAATCTCCGTGAATACCTATGGTTAGAGGCTTTTCTCCGCATTGAGAAATTAATTCCTTAACGGTTTTGGCTATAGACTCATTTTGTAGATAGTCAATATCTGTTTCAGAATCATTTACGAAATTTAGGTAATTTAAGCTCATTTTGGGAATATACAAATTTTATTATGAACGCCCGGTATGATGTTTATTCAATAAACTAAAGAATTCTCACTTGTGTTTCATGGAAATTGAAGCATTGGGTCGATGGCTTGATAAAGTACAAGATATGCAAAGTAAAATGCCTCTGGTGAAGGCATGTTAATTTCCTATATTTCCCTACAATGGGCAAAAATATGTATATAGTTGTAAGAAGCATTCAAAAGTATAAAGTTACAAGTTACGGCACTGTTGCGCAGCTCGTTAGCTATCCAGATAAATGAGGATAAACTTATGGGACAATATAAAGATTTAATTCAAGTAACAAGCGAATGTGTAGCTACTGCAAAAAAGAATTATAATATACAAGAGTATTGTCAAAGCATCGGGATCGACAATAAAGGAATTTACCAAGGAGGAAGTGCAAGTAAATATAAATATGTAGAAGCATTATTAGAGCAGTTAAGTAAAAATAGATTACTTGAAAAGGCAGAACAAATCGCAAATGATTTTGATTGCAATGAAATAAGAAAAATATTACATCGTTATACGAGTAACTACGGATTAAAAATAAAATGCGAAATAAGGCGAGCGATTTTTGAAGAAATAGACGGTATAGGTTTTAATTTACACGGCAGGAAAAAAGTAATGGAGTTTCTGGAATTGAATTTTAATTTAAATAGTTTTGATTCGAATGATGTATTTATGTTATGGGTGTTTGATATATTTAACAAAAATTCTGAGCAAACAATTTCCAGATTAAAAAAAGATATATTGCAACATTATGTAAATAATTCTGATTACACAAGCGAGCATGTATATTTAGAGATGCTAGAACTAGAATATGCTTCGGATGATAAGTTTATTAAGATATTTACAGAAGCTCTAAATCCGACAATCCGAGAAAGCGATGAATCTGCAACACAACTTGTAAATTTATTAAATAAACACTTGCTTAGTACAGGGTATCAATTTATAGAACGGGAAAAAGGTTATTATTATGCTATTGAGAATGGCGTAGGATCGATAAACCGGATTATAAATATAATATTTGCACAGAAGAATGATGCCGCGAAACCAGAAATAATACTTGACAACGCATTGGAAAATAAAATTAAAACAGTTAAAAATGCTGATAATTGGTTGATATACGATAAAAATATAAACCAAACGCTAACAATAAAAGAATTAAGAGAATGGTGGATATTAAACAAGAATAATAGTTTGCTAGAACGCATGGAGCAGGCATTAAGTGAGGCTGAGAAAAAAGTATTTCATACGTACTATAAAAAATTTTGTTTTACAGGAAAAGATTTCAATTTTGATTTACCAGCTTTACTGCCGCAAGTTTACTTGCATTACGATCCCAAAACTATACAAGAACTATACGGAGAAAAACGCACTTTATATCAACGTATGGATTTTTTAATGCTAGTAAATAGCCATAGAATCATTTTAGAAATTGATGACATAAAACATTATAGTGATGAAAGTGGAAAAGGAAGCCCCGCAAAATATGCAGAAATGGTTGCTTATGATAGAAAAATGAGATTTCATAATTATGAAATCTATCGCATAGGTGGATACGAGTTAATGCAAAAAAAATATGAAGATATGTTACTTGATTTTTTTAGGCAACTTTTCAATAAATGCGGATTCAATAAGTAACAAGGAAAATGAAAATAGGACGGTTTAGAATGGGGAATCTCCTGCTATTTTGTAATTCGGATTTTTATTCTTCATTTTCCAAGTATTGTCTTCCAACTCAAAATATATCCCTGGAATATTCTGTATTTTATCAAAAGGATAATCTTCACTAATAGGAGCTTCTATTTTATCCTTGTAATCAGAACTACATAAAAAGCATGAGTTGCCATGAGATCGGCAATATAATATTGATGATTTAATTTTCAAATCCTCGTTTTTGAATATAAAATCTGGAATTTTTATCAAGTTTTTTTGTAAAGGTAATTGTTCTTTGGCTAATATTCTTACCAATTGTAACGTATGCTGAGAACAATCGCTCCTTGTCTTCAAGACTTCTGCGTTATTAATAATGATTTTTGATATTTCTGATAAGCCATTTGTGGCTAACTCTTCTTTGAAAATAAGACTAAGTTCTTTTGCGGCCTGCCTTGATCTTACTCCTGAAAGATAAATTTTTGCTGCCCAAAATGAAGGAAGCCCTAATTCACATAAAACAGCAAATTCTTCAAATAAATTTGCAATTTCTTCATTGCCCTGTTGATTGCACTTTTTTGAGACTGCATTTAAAATCCAAGGAATGGTAAATACAAAATGATCATTTGCAATTTTATCTCCATTTGGAATATTTTTCAAAGAAGCTCCATTTAACCAAGAATCTCTTACGACATCAATATCTTGTTGAGAAAATTTACGTCTAAAATGCGAAGATGGTAATTTTTCAATAATCTCTTCGGTAGCTTTTAAAAAGTCAATTTTGTCTTTAATTTGCCTTTCTGAATTTAAATAAATATTGGTAACAGATAAGATTTCTTCCATAAGTTCATTTATTTTTGTAATCGACATTAATGGAATACCTGAAGAAGCAAAAGATTTCCATTGCTCTGAACTTCCTGCCAATCGTTTAACAGCCATACTTCTTGCTTTTAGGATTTCAATGACTCTAGCTCCTTCATTTTTTGCCTGAATATATGCTAATGATTCCCTAAAATGGTCGTCAATCCAATTAGATTCTTCTACACTAGAACTATTGTATGCAAGGTTTAAAGCCAATAAAGAATCATCAACACAATCGAAAAAATTAACAATAAAATTTGCTTCATTCTCTGGGATATTTGCAAAATTATTTTCTGCGATTAATCCCAATAAATACTCAAATTCTATATTGCATTTCTTTGCAATATTTATTATCTGGATAATCTGTGTAAGAATACCACTTTGTGCAGACTCTAAATTGCGATGGCTAAAGTATTCATTCGCTAATTTTCTATGCCAATCAGCCTTGCTACAAGTACCATCTATAACATATAAAATCTTTCCCTCTGTATCAACAAATGCTCTGCCTGCCCTACCAGCAATATTCCAAAAATCTCGATGAGAAATACGAGCTGGAAGAAAGATATTCGCAATGATAACAATTGAAACGCCTAAGTTGACTCCTTGTGCAAGAGTTGACGTAGAAACAATAAACTTTGCCTTTCCCTTTCTTAAGAGACTTTCCATGCTGAGCCTTATTTCTGCGGGCAGATTATTGCTATGACACATTATTCCCTTGCAAGCATATTTAAATATATCTCCATTCTTATCATTTTCAATGCAAGCCAACTCAAAGCGTTCCCAATCATGATCATTTTTCCAATCTATATCAGGTTCTTCTTTTTGCAACAAATGATTATAAATCTCCAGTGCTTGAGTCATAACCATATTAGCTCTTCCAACATAAATCAAAACCGAGCCAATCAAAGATAATTTAACTGCCGATTGAGCTATAGCTTGCTTTTTATCATTAACTGATGTGACGAATGAAGCGTTATAGCTTTGCATTTCTCCTTCCCACTTTATATTTACGCTATTTCCAGTAAATTCTAAGAGACCAAAACGTTGCGTTGAAGGTCGCCAATCAGATTTAGCGATTTGATTTTCATCGTTTGCAATCCATTTTGACATTTCTGCTGAATTTGGTAAAACAGCAGAGAGAAGAATAATCTTACCACTATTAACTTTCATTAAATGACGTAATTCTTCAATAAACATTTCATTTGTTACATATCTCCTGTCTGGACCTAATAAGTGCCCTTCATCAATAATAACCAATGCTATTTTTGATGCGAATTCATTATTGGCACGAAGAATAGCTTTGGCTTTTTCAGGCGTAGCAATGAGAATATGAGAATTCTCAATCATTAGGCTGTCAATTTTACTAAATTGGGCTCCTCCATATAAGTGAGATACTTTATATTTCAAAGGAGCAAATGTTTGGCTCAAAGTCCCTTCAATTTCAAAAGCTAGTGAACGAAAAGGAGCTAAATAGAGAATATGGGAATGCGGATTGTCCAATAGTGATTGTAAAATAGCTATTTCAGCCACCCTTGTTTTGCCGCTACTTGTGGGCAAGCTAACGACTGCTCCAGCGGAAGATAAAACTTTTTCTAAAGATTGCCGTTGAGAAATAAAAAGCTCAACGATTGGGTTTCTATCTTTAAAAACAAAGTTGCTTATAAAATCATCTACAGTAGTTCTTCTCTCTGGAATACTTAATAAACTCAGATTAGACCATAAAGAACTTTTGCTGAATTCCTTGACAATTATTCTGAATAGTCTAAAAATCCACCATAAAGAAGGGTCTTCATCAATGGCAGACAATTCTATTGCATCGTCTAGAATCTCAACGCATTCTTCTAATTGATGGCTATCTCCATATTGTAAATAGAATAATAAGCATGACAATGCTTTTGCCATAAATACATTATATATACGGTCATATTCATCTGATATGTATTCTGAATTCAAAAGAATGCTATTTAAATTTATAGACAAAGCTCTATACTGTTTACTCAAAAATTGATATAATAAAAATGAAATAGCCTTGTCGAATTTAGTTTCTTTGAGAAGAATAAATGCCTTTGAATATTGACATGAGGCATAATACGCTAAAGCACCAATTAAAATGTGAAATGAACTAATGTAAGTCTTATTCTGTTCTGGCGAATGATTATATTCAATGGCTATTGCAGCTTTATTTAACGCATCAATAGCTTCATCATATTTTCCATACTCCGCAAAGTAGCAACCAATAGATAAATAGGAGTATGCAATTCTATCTATACTTTCATTCAAATTAGAACTGAATTGAGGAAATTTCTTTATATCTTCATTTACTCCAAATAGAATATAACGAGCGTTTGCTTGGGCTATAAAATTTTTCGCAGTGGAGTCTTTTTCCAATTGACCATACAATTCCAATGCCTTTTCAAGTCGTTTCATTTCTTTATATTTAGAAGTTGTTCGTTGGCCAATTTGAAGATTTCATTTACTATTTCTACAGGATCGTTAAGTCCCAATGAAATGAAAATCAAATTAGGATTTTTAGTAGTTAAATGCTTTTCTACTTGATTATATGTATCTTTTGATGGTGTTGTTGATTTTGTACTCAATAAAAAACCAACGTTATGCACATTAATTCTATTATTTTTGAGCATATTTTGTAAATCCATAAGTTTATCAGCAAGTGCATCATTTTTTGCTTCATATAATCTATCTGCAACGAAACCAATAGACACTGGCAACCTCTTGCTACCTTCTAAATTCGATACTATTTCCTCTATTGCTTGCTTACTTGGCTCTGAACGATATTTGCATTCGCCGTAGATTACTTTTTCCAAGACTTTATTTGGGTTAAAAAGTAAAACATCGTCTCCTTTCATCGACTGCTCAACATTAGTATTATAGCTTAATTTATGAATAATTGGCAAAAATCCTGTGCTTTCTTTTAAGTATTCAACAAGAATTATTTCGGCTACATTGCCTTTCTTGGTTTTATCAACTGTGGGCAACAATTTTAAAGACTCTACATATTTATCGAATTCGTATTTTTGCAAAATATCAGCCTTTCGCTTCAATGCCTCACTTTTTTGTTGAATAATATGATGTTCAACTATCCAATTTGCAATGCTGTTTATAGCCTTTTGCCGCAAATCTTCATTTTCTTCAAGATTACGATGCTTTTTGGATATAGTTGTCGGTAGGTCAGTATGCGTTAACCATTCTCCTAAAATATGCGATGTTTCAGGATGTTTTCCAATTAATCTTTCCTGTTCAGTCATAGTAATACTCGCTTGAATGGCTGGGGCTAGCTATGTTGATGAATTCTTGAAACATTGATAGTAATATAGAAATTTCTATATTACACACTATGTCAACTCGCAAATTGCCTTCCGGCGTTCAAACTTTTAGCCAAGTTCGGCTTAACTACGATGTTTATGTGGATAAAACTCAGCATATTTACAATATGGCAAATTATTATAAAGTCGTTTTCCTGAGCCGCCCCCGCAGATTCGGCA
>Ga0209755_10002619_pt1 | contig 24319 bp, 20 predicted proteins | sample TergutCo191P1_FD_187301 | JGI IMG/M metagenome (GOLD analysis project Ga0209755, IMG submission 187301) | Cornitermes sp. P1 segment gut microbial communities from Petit-Saut dam, French Guiana - Co191P1 (SPAdes) (version 2) | ecosystem: Host-associated > Arthropoda: Insects > Digestive system...
TAAAAAAGAGCTCTTGCCGCTGGAATTAACGCCTGTAAATACCGTAAGCGGAGCAAGTTCCAAGTCTGCTTCACGAATTGATTTAAAATTTTTTAAACCCCATTTAGTTATCATATAAATTCCTTCCCATTGTATAGCGGTATAAGATTAACCGTCAATATTATAATAATGCCCGAATTAAATAAAACTTAATGGTTTCAAAGTAAATTTTTTTGCAATAATCACGCCGTTAACACACCCAATGGCACAACATTTACCCCGTCTTTTCGCCTGCAAGCCGCTCCGTTAGCGGTAATCACAGTAAGCGCGGCAGGAGGTCCCATTTTCTTTTGGTCAACTTTTTTCGCAAAGGCTAAAAGGTTTTCTGCGGCATCGTTCTGAGCGGCAAAACCCATTTTAACTTCAAACGCTGCCCATGTTCTGTCGGGGTATTCTATGATCGCGTCTATTTCCATACCGCGCGAATCACGGTAATGATAGACTTTTCCGTCATTTGCCTCGGCGTAAATTCTTAAATCACGTATAACAAGAGATTCAAATAATAAGCCAAAATAGTTTAAGTCAGCTTTTAATTTTACAGGCGTAAGACCCAATGCTCCAACTGCTAAAGAAGGATCGACAAAATGGCGCTTAGGCGCTTTTCGCAAAGTATCGGCACAGCGGATATGTGTGTTCCACGCAGGGAGAGGTTCAACCACCATAAGGCGTTCGAGAGCTTCCAGATATTCGGTAACTGTTTCATCATTTAATTTTGTCTGATCTCCGCTTGTATCTTTCGCAAGAGAAGAAATCGATGCCTCTGTGGAAATATTTCTTGCGAGCGACTGCATAAGACGGACCAATTTTTGAGGGTCTCTTCTTTTACCGCCGAATCTGCTAATATCCACTTCGGCAATAAGAGCGATATAATCTTGCATAAAACGAAGCGCCGCCTTTACGCCCGCGCCGATTAAATTCGGCCATCCGCCGATTGTTATTTTTTCCGCAAGGTCTTCAAGGGAAAAATTAACCTGCCCTGAACCGGGCGCGTTTCCTTTCATTATTTTGACAAGACTTACCTCGCCTGAGGACCAGCCCTTTTCAAACAATGACATCGGTCTCATTTTGATAACAGAAAAACGTCCAGCGCCTGAATGAAGTCTTGCGCGTTCCTCGGGATTGGCGGAACCGGTAAGTATAAACTGACCTCTCTTTTTACGGTCGTCAACCTCGCGTCTTACATAATTCCATATTTGAGGGTATTCCTGCCATTCGTCCAAAAGACGGGGAACAGCGCCATCAAGTATTGATTTAGGCGCAAACTCCATTATTGCCTTGATATCGTCGTCTGTATCCATACGCGCAAAACTTTTTGCCGCTTGAATGGCGGTTTCGGTCTTTCCGCAGCTTTTTGGACCGGTTATTAAAACGGCGCCGGATTCTTTTAATCGGTTTTGGAGAGCTTTATCGGTAAAACGTTTCAGGTAGCGATCTTGGCGATTTCCCATGCTTAAAGTATAGTATATCAACCGGGAAAATGTAAGGTTTTTAACCCGGAAAATGTGACTTTTCTAACCGTGAAAATGTAAGGTTTCTAACCGGGAATTTGTGACTTTTAAAATTATAGTTTTTCAAGCCGTTTGCAGGCTTCTTCCACATCGGCGCGGTGACCAAAAGCCGAGAAGCGCACAAAGCTCTGCCCGGCAGGACCAAAGCCCGCGCCGGGGGTTGTTACAACCTGACACTTTTCAAGGATTTCGGCGAAAACTTCCCAGCTATCTCTGCCGGGAAAATGCGCCCAAATGTATGGAGAGTTGTCGCCGCCAATACATTTAATACCTAGCTTTAAAAGAGCGCCTCTTATCAATTTAGCGTTTCCTAAATAAAAATCCGTTATCTCGCGTATTTCTTTTAACCCTTCGTCGTCTAACGCGGCAATTCCGCCTTCCTGCGCAATATTCGACGCGCCGTTAAAAATAGTGCCTGCAATGCGGTTCCAGTCAGCGTTAACGCTTTCACCGCCGGAGTATTTTATCGCCTTTGGTACGATTGACCAGCCAAGACGGACACCTGTAAAACCAGCAGGTTTGGAAAATGAGTTTACTTCGATAGCGCAAGTATCCGCCTTTTCAATTTCATAAATTGTTTTTGGGAAATTATCATCTCTGATAAACTCGCTGTACGCCGCGTCAAAAACGATTATACAGCCTTTGCTGATTGCCGCGTTAACAAGCGATGTCAACTGAGCGCGATTTGCGACAGCTCCTGTGGGATTGTTAGGTGAACAGAAATATATTAGGCTGTTTTGAGGTATTAAATCCATATTGGGAAAAAAATTATTCTCCGCTGTGCAGGGAAGATATGTAATGCCTTTGTAACCTCCGCTGCCTGCTGCGCCGCTTTCCCATGCACCTGCTGCGCCCGCTAAAACAGAGCCGTCTACATACACAGGATACGAAGGATCCTGCACGGCAATTTTTACATCCGCGCCAAAAAGAATTTGCAATCTGCCGATATCGCACTTTGCGCCGTCAGAAATAAAAACCTCATCGATTGAAAATTTACCTTTATAAAAAACGGAAGAAATCTTTTCCCTGAGCTGCGCCATGCCTTCATCCTGATAACCTGAATAACCTTCTTTTGTGCCTAGCTTTCTTGCTCCCTCAACCAGACCGGCGCTTATATGAGGTAAAATCGGTTCTGTAGTATTGCCGACGCCAAGGCTGATTATCTTTGCATCAGGATGAGCTGCCGCGTATTCACGGCGGCGTTTGCCGATTTCGGGAAAAAGATAGCCTGCTTTGAGATTAGCAATGTATGGGTTACGAGTTATCATTATATCCTCCAATGAAATAATACAATACTATTTAAAACTTTTTACGCCGTTTATATCAAGCGTTGCGAAATAATCGTCCGCGGTTTCCGCTCTGCGTATCTGCGCGACCGAGCCGTCTGCGCGCAGAAGAAGCTCGCCGCAGCGAAGTTTCCCATTGTAGTTAAAACCCATTGCTCTTCCGTGCGCGCCTGCGTCATGAATGACGACCAAGTCTCCGTCACTGCCTTCATTGGAAGATGCTTCCGTGGAAGTTTCGATTTTCGGCAACTGCCTTTGAATCGCGAACTTGTCGTTATTTTCGCAAAGGCTTCCGACCACATCGTAAGTTTCTGTAAGCGGCGCGTTTTCTTTTCCCGGTATCGATATATGATGATACGCGGTGTAAAGCGCAGGACGCATTAAATCCGCCATGCACGAATCAAGCGCGATGTAGCTGCGGTAAATCTCTTTCTTGTGAACCGCGCGTGAAACAAGCCAACCGTAAGGACCTGTTATTACCCTGCCCCATTCGGTGCGGATTCCCATTGGATCCAGTTCAGCAGGAATCAAAATCTCGTCGTAGGCTTTTTTAATGCCGTCAACGAGAACCTTGTAATCAATAGCGATTTGATCGGGCTTGTAGGGAATACCTACACCGCCGCCAAGATTTATAAACTCTACGCGAACGCCTGTCTTTTTAAAAATTTCGACCGCAAGTTCAAAGAGCATACGCGCCGTTTCGATATGGTAGGGAATGGAAAGCTCGTTACTTGCAACCATTGTATGCAGCGCAAAACGCTTTACGCCTTTTTGCTTCAGAAGGGTGTAACCTTGGATTAGCTGTTCACGCGTAAAACCGTACTTTGCTTCTTCCGGCTTGCCGATGATGGCGTTTCCTTCCTTGAGAGGACCCGGGTTATAACGCATGGAAATCAGTTCCGGCAAACCCGCAGTGCGTTCCAGAAATTCAATGTGAGTAAAATCATCAAGATTAATAACAGCGCCTATTTTCTTCGCGGCGATATATTCCTTTGTGGGCGTTTCGTTGGAAGTAAGCATAATGTCTTCACCCTTCATGCCGGATATTTCAGATAACATAAGTTCGGGAAGGCTTGAACAGTCAGCGCCAAAACCTTCAGCGGCGAGAAGTTTGAGAATGTATGGATTGGGTAGAGCTTTAACCGCAAAATGATTCATGTATGAAGGAAAAACCGAAAACGCCGCTTTTATTCTGCGGACATTTTCGATAATTGCCTTTTCATCATAAATATAAAACGGCGTAGGATATTGCCGCGCTATTTTTTCAATCGCGGCTTTATCCAAAGGAAAATATTTATCGCTCATTATAATCCCTAATTTAAGTAACCTTTATATTTCAAAAGTTCAGCGTTTAATATGCCGCCGCCCGCCGCGCCGCGAACTGTGTTATGCGACAACGCCGTGAAACGGACATCAAACACATTGCAAGGACGAAGCCGCCCGACAACTACCGCCATCGCCTTGTCGGCATCGCGATCCTTTCGCGGCTGAGGACGGTTATCCTCTTCGCGGTAGATGATCGGCTGCTTCGGCGCAAACGGCAAGTCCGCTTCCTGCGGCAAACCTTTATAAGCCGCCCAGATTTTTTTAATTTCTTCCATTGAAGACGGTTTCTTATCCGCGAACTCAAGGCTGATACAGGCGATATGACCATCCGTTACAGGAACTCTGTTACAACAGGCGGAAATTTTCGGGAACTGCGCGTCTTTAAAAACGCCGTTATCAATAGAGCCGAAAATCTTTAATGGTTCCTTTTCTGATTTTTCTTCTTCGCCGCCGATGTAAGGAACGACATTATCAAGCATATCTAAACTCGGCACGCCGGGATAACCGGCGCCGCTGACAGCCTGCATCGTAGTAACAATGAGCCGCTGCGCCAAAAAACCGGCTTGCGCCAGAGCGTGAAGAGGTTTCATATAACTCTGAATCGAACAGTTGGGTTTGACTGCTATAAAACCGCGATCCCAGCCGCGAGCTTTTTTTTGAATGGGGATAATATCCGTATGTTCCGGATTAATCTCGGCGATTAAAACCGGCACATCAGGAGTCCAGCGGTGAGCCGAAGCATTCGAAATTACGGGAATTCCGGCGGCGGCATACGCTTCTTCCAGTGCGCGTGTCTCGTCCTTGCTCATTTCAAGCGCGGAAAAAACAAATGAACATTCGCCTTTTTTATGTGCCGCAACAGCGCGGCTAACATCGTTAGCGTCTTCCACAATGATATTTCCAACATCAGGAGAATAAGTTTTCGCTAACTGCCATCTTCCTGCGGTTGCTTCCGCGTATTTTTTACCTGCGCTCCTTGGAGATGCCGCAACAAAGCGTACCTCGAACCAGGGGTGATTATTGAGAAGGGAGATGTATTGCTGCCCAACCATACCTGTAGCGCCCAGAATTCCAACCGGGATTTTTTGTGCCATAAATTGCTCCTTGTTTATCAATCGTAACATAAAACGAGAAAATTAATAAAGAGGTAAAAACCTATTTCGATGTCAAATTGTAGACGCCGTCCCATGTGTCTTTGGGAGGCGCTTTTAAAAACTGAACGCATCGATCCTTATATAAAATTGACGGAGGGTCTTCCGCTTTAATTGACAGAGCTTCATTGAAACCTATTATCGCCTGCGACCATCTGCGGTCTTCGAAACATTCCAACGCTTCATGAAAAACCTGTACAAGTTTTTTGTCCTGATCTGACGCTGTATTTGCCATGTCTAGAAGTTCGCAAAGACGCACAGGTTCGTTAATTCCGACAACGCGGACTCGATCAAGTTTTCTGTATAGAAGAGCGTCTCCTGTTTCGCGCACTGTTATTTCCGACGCGAGCACCCATGTGCCGTATTGTTTGTTTACGCCTTCAAGGCGCGCGGCAAGGTTTACAGCGTTACCCATGATTGTATAATTCATTTTGTTTTCGGTTCCCATGTTGCCCGCAACCATGTCTCCGGTATTAATGCCGATGCGCGTTAAAAGCGTACTTGGCGAAAGGTTCTCTTCCATAATCATTTTATTAAGTTCCACTTCAACTTTCTTCATATTGATAGCGGAAATGCACGCCCTAAGCGCATGATCCGGCAGATCAAGCGGCGCACCGAAAAACGCGATAATCGCGTCGCCTTCGTATTTGTCGATTGTTCCCTTCTCGCTCAGAATAACATTGCTCATTGCGCTTAGGTACCTGTTTAAAAGACTTACAAGTCTTGCAGGATCGCCGAGTTCTTCAGAAATAGTAGAAAAACCTTTAACGTCTGTAAACATTGCGGTCATGTGGCGCTTCGTCCCGCCAAGCTGAAGGCGCGAAGGATCGGAAATAATTTCTTTTACTACATCGTGCGAAACATAAGTTGAAAACGCGGTTCTGATAAACAGTTTTTCTTTTTCAGAATTAGAGTAAGAAATTATTTCGCGGGTAACAATCGCGATAATCATAGCAAGAGTTATTCCGATTGGTCCAAAAAACACTCCGGTTAAACGGAATATTAATATCGCGGCAGCAAAAATAATTATGACTGCTCCAAATCCGGCGGAAGCGCGGAAAACAGGGGCAAATTCGGCGGAGAATATAAAAAAGAGAGTGATTAGTATCAGCATTAATAATATTTTCCAGATATTATCCACAGAGATAATAAACGATTCTGAGAGAATTGTATCAAGCACTACGCCGTGAGTTCCTACATTGATATATTTTCCGTAGAACGGATTCGCGCCGTAGTCTGTGGTACCTGTATCAACCCTGCCGATAATGACAAACTTGCCGCGTAAAGCTGTTCCGATTAATTCCGCAAGCTCATTGTAACTGTTAAGATTAGTCTGCAAATACTCAAATAAAATTGAAATATATGCCGCTTCGGCTTCAATGTCTTCCGCAGATTCAAGATATCTTTCGCATAACGCTTCGCTTATCTCCCATATCATTGCCGCAGGATCCCATGAAAGAAGTTCGCCGAGAAGTCCGAGGGCGATATTACGGTAATTAACAAAATCGTAAAATGAATCGTCGTCGGTATGTTCCATGGCGCGGACTTTTGATTCAGATGCGGCGTCAAAAAGATCGATCATGTCATTGATAGCAATTGTAATTGTGCTCAAAGATTGATCAAACTGGGCAAATAGATTTATATCAGCTCCGGTAAGCGCGTGAACATATTTAGAAATTTCAATTTCCAGCGCGTCCAGCAGGTTAAAGTCGGCAAATGAAAAATGCGTATAACTGTCGTGGTAATCTTCTTTGGGCCAGTCAAGCATCATCCTGCCTTTGGAATCGAGAGGAATAACAATATCTTTAGTTTTGTTATCTGAAATTTTAGCCTGCTTTATTGTTAGTTTGCGTTTATCAAGTTTAATTTCCGGATTGCCAAGATGTTCAATTAAGGGAGCAAAAGATAATTGAAGATACCAGTGATCAAAAATATTCTGAGTTAGGTAAACCCGTCTTCTTACGCCGTCTTTATCAATTTCTACATTAGTAAAACCAGCGCCTTTGGAAATCTGCGAAAAAATCGGAAGAGCCGGCAGAATGTCAACAAAGCCGGCTCCCTTCGATGAATTTGGAGACGCAGTTACAGGATACGAAAACCTCTCTTCGGCAATGGGACGGCGTTCCGATTGTTCGCCTTCCAGCGGATACTCGCGCAGATTCAATGTGGACCAGCTATGTCTGTTAAGAGCTATCGCCTGCGCAAGATACAAATCGTTATCACGCGCGACGCCTGCGGCTTTGTTATAAAGATCGTTTTTTTGACTGGTGATTAGATCGGATAGATCCTTGGCATAATTATTTACATCACCGCGGTTTAAACGCCCGTCTCTGAATGCCGCAAATATTTCCTGCGCGGCTTTTTGAATATCGGAAAAACTGCGCTCAAAATCTGTTTCAAGACCCTGTTCAAGATAGAGGGTGTCTACTCCCTGGGGGCCGCGATCAATATACTCAATATCGAAGATAACAGCATTCGCGCCGTATTCTTTCAAACGTAAAAGACCGTCCGCAATTACAGAACGAGGCCAGGGAAAAATACCGTAATACGCGATAGCTTGATCGTCAACATCAAGAAAAACAACATTGTCAACGCGTTCGCGGTTTGCTCTAAAATTTAAAAAGAAATCGCACAGGCGGTCTTCTAACAGGGTAAGCGCGTTAACCAAATACAACAATGAAAACACTGCCGCCGCGGCAAATCCTATCAACGCATTTATCCATTTATTCATAATTTATTATACTATAGTGAACTATCAAGAACAATCCGGCGCTACTTTTTATTAATCCGGCAAAATGTTATGATCTGAATATGAAAACAAACCCGGTTGCGGCATATCTTGCCGCCGTCTCACAAGAGAAAATCGACACAAATCTGCTGGCTTATATTTGCAGTTTAGCGGAAATTTCCAAGGTAACCCCTGAAATCGCGTCATCTATCGTGTTGGAACTGGAAAACCAGCGAAAGCGCATAAAACTTATCGCAAGCGAAAATTACTGCTCCATGGCAGTGCAGCTGGCGATGGGCAATCTTTTAACCGACAAATACGCCGAAGGAACGGCTTACCATCGTTTTTACGGCGGAACCGAAAATGTAGACGCCATCGAAACGCTTGCGTCGCAGGAAGCATGTAAACTCTTCGGAGCGGAATACGCTAATGTGCAGCCGCACTGCGGCTCCGATGCCAACCTGCTTGCGTACTGGGCGATCCTCTGCGCAAGAATCGAAAGCCCTGCTTTAAAAAAATGGGGCGAGACCAATCTTTACAATCTGACAGATGCGCAATGGAACGAATTAAAAACAACAATGGGAAACCAGCGTCTTTTAACTTTGGATTACTATTCGGGCGGACATTTAACGCACGGCTACCGTAATAATATTTCAAGCAGAATGTTTGATGTTCACAGTTATTCGGTTTCCGAGAAAGACGGTTTACTTGATTATGATCAAATTGAAAAACAGGCGGTAGAATTAAAACCGTTGATTTTATTAACAGGCTATTCCGCCTATCCCAGAAAAATAAATTTTAAACGCATGAGGGAAATCGCTGATAAAGCCGGAAGCGTCTTTATGGTAGATATGGCGCACTTCGCGGGTCTTGTCGCGGGAAAAGTTTTCACAGGCGAATATGATCCTGTTCCGTGGGCGCATGTTTTAACAAGCACGACGCATAAAACCTTACGCGGTCCGCGCGCAGGGCTTGTACTTTCAACAAAAGAATTCGCCGAAGAGCTGGACAAAGGCTGTCCTTTAACAATGGGCGGTCCTCTGCCTCATGTAATCGCGGCAAAGGCGGTCGCTTTCCGCGAAGCGGGCGCGCCTGAGTTCAAACAGTACGCGAAAAAAATTGTAGATAACTGCCAGGCTCTCGCCGCCGCCTGCATTAAAAACGGGCTGGAAGTTCTAACAGGCGGCACAGATAACCACTTGCTTTTAATCAATGTTCATAAAGCGGGAATCACAGGCAGGCAGGCGGAAAGCGCATTGCAGGAATGCAACATAACAGTAAACAGAAACAGTCTTCCGCGCGATCCCAACGGTCCGTGGTATACATCGGGGTTAAGGATCGGCACAGCGGCGATTACCACGCTTGGAATGGGTGAAGCGGAAATGGCGGAAATCGCCTCGCTTATCGCGGCTGTTGTCAAAGGAACAAAACAAGCGCCCGATAAAAAGGATCCGTCCAAAAACAGCAAAGCGAAATATATTTTAGACGAATCTTTAAAAAGCGATATTCACTCAAAAGTTAAAGGAATTCTTGGGCGATTCCCTGTGTATCCTGAACTTGATCTTGAATTTTTAAAGACTAATTTTTGCTGATTATTTGGCTTTTCTTTCTTTCTCGGCAATAAACTTCGCGAAAATATCGAAAAGAATCACGTCTATTTTATGATGTTTTTCTATAAATTGTTCGCGCATCATATCCAGAGCTTCATTGGGTTTCATGGCTTTGCGGTAAACGCGGTTAGGATCGGTAACGCTATCGTACACATCGATTATCTCAAGAACTTTCGCGGGAAAATACGCGAGAGCATGATAATCTAAAATCGGCTCCAAATCATAGGTAATGCAAAAATCAGGTTTCGCGTGAGGATTATCTTTTTTATACTGCGTAAGATACGCGCGGAAATATCCGTAACCGTCGCGGTCTCCGTAATATTCATGATGATACCCTGTGATAAGACTCGCCTCCATGGGATAATTGGTTTTCGTCATGATTGACTTATAACCCTGCTTAACATGATCTATTACTATCTGACGGTTATATTTTTCCTCGCCTTCGTGGTATTCAACAGCGGACGCTTTGCCGATATCGTGAATCAAAAAACCTACAGCCCATTTATGAAGAAGCTCGGAATGAATTGCTCTCATGCCGCCGAAAAAAACCCTTTCAAGATCGATATCGTCTCCGTGAATATGCGGAAGCAAATCACGGTAATAATCGCGGTATTTGGAAGCGAAACCAATCCGCATTTTTTGAATCGCGCTTGATGCAGATACCAGCTTGTTGTAAAACGCGAGAAACGCGATTCCGTTCAGATATACACGCGTCATGTGCTGAATAATTGTGCCGTTTGATTTTTGCACAAGGGTATTCATCAAATCGTTGCCGAAGATATCCTCGGTTATAAGCTGCGTAGAACTTTTTACCATGTCGTGGGTTGAATCAACGAGCCCCTGCGTAATTTTTTTTGCTTCATCATCGGCATGAATAATCGCGTCTTCCAATACCGCATGATTAATTAGCGCGGCGTTTTTAGCGGTATCTACAAGAGCTTCGGTAATTTCACTTTTTGAAACCGAGCCGGGATTGGCAATAATCTCATTAAGCCTGTCCCTGTCTTTATTAATACAGCCGACCTTTTCATCGGTCGTCATATTGCGGAAAACTTTATATTCATCTCCGAAACTCGCAATGTCTTCATCAGTAGCGGCATCCAGCTCTTCTACATCATCGTCTTTTTTCGGTTTTATTGAATTTTGTCCGCTCATTCCCCATGGCATTTCAAAATCCCATGAACCGAGTTTAGCGATAGATTTTTCTTTTAATCTGTTATAACTGTCTCCGTCCAGATAATATTCCCACGCTCCGCTTTTCTGATAAAAATAAATATTAGTGTCGAACAGCACTTTAAAAGGCATAAGCCTTTTTTTCTGGGTGCTGCGGTTTACGCATAAAATAGGAATATCATCTTCTTCAATTATTTCAACATATTTACTATTCGTCTTGCCGTCAGCATTAATGAGCACTTTGGCAAGAGGTACTATAATATCTTTCGCAGCCATATCCGAATATTACTTAACCTTATTCGTTATCTCAGAAATAACCTTGTCGGCATCATCGTATGTTACCTGACAGGTACCTACTTGTTTATGACCTCCCCCGCCGTAAAAAAGCAGCATCGAACCTACATCAGCATCAGAAGTGCGGTTTATTATACTGTGCCCGACAGTGATTGCCACGTTGGATTTATTTCTTCCGTCTACAATCCATATCGAAATATTCTGCTGCGGGTACAGCGTGTATATAATAAATCTGTTGCCGGCAAAAATTGTTTCAACATTGCGAAGATCAACTATTACAACATTGCTCTCTACAGAGGCGTGCTCCTTGATCATGGTCACGAATAAATCTTTCTGCTGGTAGTACAAATCTAGACGCTCTTTAACATCGGGCATCTCCAGAATATCATATATCGATTTTTCCGCGCACGCCTTGGAAAGACTCATCATTAAATCGTAGTTGCTGATTGTAAAATTCCTGAATCTGCCAAGACCGGTTCTGGGATCCATGATGAACCCGAGAAGAATCCAGCCCTTTGGATCCAGAATTTCATCCGAGGAAAGATTGCCTGAATCGACTTTATCGACATAGTGTATCATCTCGGAAAATCTGCCCAGTTTGGAGTCTCCGCCGTAATAATCATAGACCACTCTCGCGCAGCTTGGAGCGTGTTTTGAAACGCCTTCAAAATAAGTGCTGTTGCCCAAACGCTCAGATTCGCTGGAATGATGATCAAACCACAGTTTACAGCCCGGAATATATGGAATATTAGCAAGAATATCGTTATCCGTTGCCTCTACCAAACCGTCTTGTATGTCTTTGGGATGGACGAATTTCCAATCGTCAATAAGCCCCAAATAGGACAAGAGAGCGCCGCAAGCTAGTCCGTCAAAGTCAGATCTGGTAAATAATCTCATTTTAAATCACCCCTTATTAAGCCTTTTCTCCCAAATCATATATCTATAATTATACACCATTGTATTTAGAAAAGGAAATGAAAAATCAAGTTTTTTTAAATTATAAACTGTTTTGGAGCCTGTTATTAAACCAATTTAACATGGCTTGCGCCCTATTACTGAAAGAATTTCCTATTCTGTCATGAAGACCGGGAACAGAAACGGTTTTTGCCATTGAGGCGGCATAAATGAGTATTGTATCGCCGCAGTCGATAACCGCCAGAAATGAACATAAATTGCCTTTCCCAATCACCGGGATAATGCCGTAGCTAAGCGCAGTTACGTTATCTTGTACAAAAAATACAGCGTCTGAGCAGACAGAGATATTATAACGGTAGATATTATCTCCAAAAGTAAGGTCTTTCTGCCTTGCATGAAAGATTAGAGATGGTGGAATTTGAGTATAAACAGGGTCGGCTAAAGGTTTTTTAGTCTGAGGCGAGTCAATAATTTGCGAATTTTCATAAAAAGTACGCATTGCCCCCCGGCTAGCCGAATAATATTCTATTCCGGTAAGAGAACTGATAGCCATTAAATGATTAAAAACATTGATTTTTTGTTTCTCGTCCCAATTCCCGGCGTTTGAACGCATTTTTTCTGGTTTTAAGTATAAATAAAGAGTTTCAACCATTATATTTGGATTCAATTCGTTAAGATTTCTTGCAAAAGCCTGCTTTAACTCGGTAACATTAGGCAATAACATGGGAGCAGGATTTTTAAATTGAGCTTCAGTGATTTTGCCCTGCTCTAAAGCGTAAAGTTGATTTATATAATCATTTGAAATTAAATCTTCGAGCGGAATGGAAAAGGCGGAAAAAACCGCTAGCGAGAAAATTATGGTAATGGAAAATATACGTTTCATCGGCTTATTTCAGTCCGCGGTAAAAAACGCGCACCTGTTTATATAAACCATCTCCTTCGCTCTTGGTTTCAACATCGCCTATGTCGTTTAATGTGGTATGAATAAGCCACCTGTCGAAAGGATTCATCGGTTCCAGCAGTATGGAGCCGCGGCTTTCACGGACTTTTTCCGCCACATTGTAGGCAAGACGAACAAGGGATTCTTCCCTGCGAATACGGTAATTTTCGGTATCAAGAATAATGCGTGTATCTTCTTTGCCAAGCCTTCCCGCATAGATATTTAAAAGTAACTGTAAGGCATCTAAATTCTTGCCTTTTTTGCCTATCAGAATGGAAGAAAACCCTGAATCGATTTTTATACCCAGTTTATGATTGTCTCTGAAAAGGATAGATACCTTTCCGGCATATCCCATGCGTTCGATAAGCCCTGATGTAAACTCAATCATTTTTGTTTCAAATTCATTCTGAGGTTCGGGTTCGCCGAAAACAGCCTGACCTGAACTGCTTGTAATACGATCCCTTTCCATGCTGTCGTTATGTTTTCTTTCCTGCGGACGCGAAGAAGGTTTACCGGATGATGAGGGCATTGACGATGGTTTGGATGAAACTCCAAAATTACCGACATGAACCCTTATTCTGACTAAGCCTTTCTTGAATAAACCGCTCTTCTGAGTTTCAAGAATTTCAACATCAAAGTCGTCTTTTTCAAGACCAAGTTCTCCCGCAGCTCTGTCTATAGCCTCTTTCTCGGTTCTCCCTTCAAATTCAAATTCCATTTTTTATATCTCCTTAAAATTAGTTTTTCTTTTTTTTCTTCCCGCCGCCCGGAGCTATCCTTGCCGGAGGCTGTTGTATTTTTTCCGCCTCAGCCTGCGCGGCTTTTTTCTTCATAACGTACTTGTTAATTATCACCTGCTGAACAAGGGTCAGAAGGTTGGAAAAAATCCAGTAAATTAATAATCCCGAAGGCACGTTATAAAGCACAAAGAAGAACACTATAGGCATGACGTATAACATCATTTTCATCTGGGTATTCGACTGCTGCCCCGGCATCTGCGTAACCTTTCCGTAAAGCAATTGAGACCCTACATAAATGAAAGGCAGAGCCCTGAGAGCCGTCCATCCTAAAAGCGGCAGTCTGAAATCGCCGGGGAACTTAACAATAAATTCGGGAATTGAAAGATCAGGTATCCAGCCCGGTATAAACTCCGCGCCGCGAAGATCGAAATGATTGTTAAAAAGCTGATACATGGCGATAAATATCGGAAGCTGGAGCAGCATGGGAAGGCATCCCGAAAGAGGATTATATCCTTCCTGTTTATAAAAATTCCCCATTTCCTGATTCAACTTCTGCGGATTGCCTTTATATTTTTCCTGCAACTCTTTAATCTTGGGCGCGAGAGCCTGCATACGCAATGTCGCTTCCGAGCCTTTTTTTGTCAACGGGAAGAAAAGAATTTTAATAAGAAGCGTAAGGAAAATAATCGCGATACCGTAGTTCGGAATTATTCTATGGAAACCCATAAGAAGCCATTTTAAAAGTTTCTCTAAAGGCGCTAAAATTCCGCGAGAGCTTGCGGCTTCGTGAAGACTTGCGTCTTTTATTCCAAAATCATTTTTGCCGTTATTGTAATTAGTAAGTATTTCCTGGGTTTTCGGACCAAGGTAGAAAAGATAAGAGTCTTCCACTTTTGATATATTCGCGGCAGGACGGATTATATTTAATCTTGAAGCCGAAATAATCCCCGGCTCGCTCCTTTCCGAAAATTGAATAGTATATTGCGCAAGACGCGGAACGGTAATTAAAGAAAAATACTTACCTGAGATAGCCGCCCATGCGGGACGGCTGTCGATAAGTTCATTTACTTTCGCGTTCTTGCGTTTGCCGTTAATAAATGTGTGATATTGCCTGTAGTCGTAGTAGTTATCCAGTTTTTCAAACACAGGACCTATCTGCGGTCCGAAGGACAATGTATAAGCGCTGCCTGAAAAATTAAAGCTTTGTACAGAATGTCCTCCGTCTAAAATAACTCTTAATTCAAACATGTATTCAGATGGTTTGAATTCATATCTTTTAATCAAAGTAAATTTTCCGTCCATGCCGTACACGGCAGACGGAACAGCAAAGTCACGGGAAAATTCCACGGAATATTCGGATATGCGCCTGATATTAAAATTTGACGTAATGGGAAAAGCGTCAAGTCCGCCGAAAGCGATGGAAAAAGCCCGCGCTTCGGTATTGCCGGAAAGAATTAAATCCACTTCTTTATTATTTCTGATGTCCTTCCATTTATATGAAACAACATCGCCGCCTGCATTTGTAAGAACAACCGTAAATAAATCGGTTTCTATTGTTACATACTCAAGGGGAACCTGAACTTCCGTGATTGCCGCTTCCTGCCGCTCAACGACAGGTTCTTCACGCGATGAAGATGACAGAATCTGTTCCAATTCGGCAATCACAGGATCGGTCTCAACCGCGGTTACAGGTGATTGCTGTTGACCGGCAGCGGGAGCAGGTTGTTTCTGAAAAAAGTACCCTTGTACCAAGAAAGAAACAATCAGCACAACTGTAGAAAGCACAATAGCCAGTATAGTTTTTTTATCCATTTTACATCCTTTTATTTTCTTATCAGTAAACTTTTTCTAAATCAGGCACAGGATCATAACCTCCGCGGCGAAGCGGATGGCAGCGCAAAATCCGCTTTACAGCCAAAAAGCCGCCCTGTAAAAAACCGTATCTGCTGACAGCTTCATAGGCATAAGCGGAACAACTCGGATAATACCTGCAAGCCGGCGGGAAATGCGGAGAAACCGCTAATTGATAAAAACGAATCAAAATAAGCGCTGCTTTCTTCATTCTAATAAACCGGCTTTTTTAAAAAGAGATTCAAGCTGCTCTAATCGGTCGGAAAGAACGGCTTTTTCTTCCGCTTCCCGATAAACTAAAAAGATTAAATCGTATCCGCCGGACAGGCGGCTTTTGACTAATCTGTAGGCTTCCCTTCCAAGACGCTTGGCGCGGTTTCTTTCAACAGCGCCGCCAAATCCTTTGGGAAAAGCAAAACAAATACGGTTGTAGGGCAAATCGCTCTTATATGCAAATAATTTTGCGCCCCGGCAGTTGTACCGCTTTCCTTTGCTAAAAACCTCCCGAATCTCTCTCCTTTTCTTTAAATGCTCCTCCCGCTTGAAGCGAAAGGACGCTTTTTCACAATTAATAGGGCTTTTTCTCGTCAGAAACCGACAATTTAATCCTGCCCTTAGCCCTTCGGCGCTTCAAAACGAGCCTTCCGCCCCTTGTTTTCATACGGGCGCGGAAGCCGAATTTGCGGTTCCTCTTCACTTTACTGGGTTGATAAGTGCGTTTCATGGTATCTTCTCCTATATATTATAAAGGTTCTAAAAAACAAAAACGATTATTTAGTTTAGAATATTGAAGTAATAAGGTCAAGAGTTATGGATTTAAAATATACCCTGTCCGGGTTCATATACATATCGCCTTGTGACGACTGTAATGCGGTCGCTGACGCCATGCTTGAGACCAATTACAACGAAGAATTCTGTCTTGCCGAGGATTTTTCTCCCGAATTTGTCGTAAAACTCATGGAAGCTGGTTTTTTGGTAATGTCGATGAATCTTGATCCTGAAAATCCGCGCTATATTCTGCTGCCAAAATTACATCTTGTGCGTTCCGCGCTTTTTTTTGAGAATTTACACATAAAAAAATCGGTGCGCAAGCTGTTAAATCGCTATGAATTAAAAACAAACGCGGATTTTAACCAAATTGTTGATCGATGCATAGAAAAACACGGCAGTGACTGGCTCACTCCTCCGTTGGTTGACTGTATTAAGAAAATCCGCGAAAACGAAGGAATAAAGGATACGGATAATATAAGCCCGGCATCATCCGCCTGCCCTGCTTCATTCGCTTTGTACCGGGACGGAAAACTTATCGCAGGCGAGTTCGGCATAGTTTATAAAAAAGTCTACACCAGTTATTCAGGTTTTTACGAGGAAGATAACGCCGGTACTGTGCAGCTCATTCTTGCCACGCGGTATTTGCAGGAACACGGTTTTTCATTTTTTGATCTCGGTATGCCTTTGGATTATAAAAATAATTTGGGAGCGGTGGATATAAGCCCCGAAGAATTTGTGCGTTTATTCAGGGGTTTGGATTCTGTTTCCTGAATCTTTTATTGACAAAAATAGGATCGAAAAGTTTTTCCATATCCACTTTGGTAAGAAAATATTTCAACACAGCGCGGTAAACAAAAATAGATATTGCGATGGAAGCGAGAAATATTAAAGGGAAAGCCCACGAGACGCTACCTTCGGGAACAATAGGATTAATAAACTTCGCATAGAAAAGCAGTAAAACGATAAAACTCGCCACGGCGACAATGACATTAAAAAAAGTCGCGCCGAGAATAAATAATAAAGTATTAACTTTTTTGTTCATTCGGCAATGTCCCCTTTCCGTCTTTTTTCGAAGGAATAAACATTGTAATGAGCAGCAATATACAGCACACTACAACGGAAGAATCGGCAATATTAAAAGTAGGCCATCGCTCCATGCCGAAAAGTCCGAAAATCTTAACGCTGATAAAATCGACAACTCCGTCCGCTCTGAAAATACGATCCGTTATATTTCCAAGTCCGCCGCCTATGATGCCTGCCGCCGCCCATCGCTGTAATTTTGTGAATTCATTGGACTTTAAATAATACCACACCAAAAATCCTAAAACTAAAATCGGGAAGGCTATAAAAGCGACAGGTTTTAGAAAATCAGGCAATCCTTCCCCGAGGCTGAAAGCAATCGCTTTGTTACGCACATGATAAATGCATAATAAATCGTTTTTAAAAACATCCCTGATCATAGCCGGATGAAGCGGCTGTATCTTTACAATAACGGCTTTTACAATCTGATCTATCGTCAGAATAAAAGCCGTAAGCGACAAGGGAAGGAGTTTTTCTTTTGTAAAATTTTCTTTAAAAAATAATTTCATTACCGCGCTCCAATTATAAACCTGTAGGGATATCCAGAAACTCGGCATCTATGCTGAGTTCGGCTATGCAATGCCGCATAACAGCATGAACTCCCCAAACTTCCGTACTATAATGACCGCCTGCGATCATATTAAGCCTCGCTTCAAGGCAGTCATGGTAAACACCGTGATAGCTCTCTCCCGTAATGAACAGGTCAACGCCTTCCTCGATAGCGTCTTTCGCGTTTGCCGATGAACCGCCGGAAACAACAGCCGCTGTAAGGCATTCTTTTTTTCCGAAAGGGAAAGTGCTGACGGGCGGTCTGCCCATAAAACTGATTTTTTTCGCCGCTTCATCAATTGTAACAGGAGCGGGAAATGAACCTTTATAGCCTATCTTGCGTCCATGGTAAACGCCGAAGGGTTCAATATTATCAAGACCTAAAAGCTGCGACAGAACGGCATTGTTCCCGAATGTAGGATGCTGATCCAAAGGAAGATGAACGGCATACAGACAAATATTTTTATCCAGTAAATATTTTATACGCTGACGCATATTACCGACCATGCGGGAAGAAGAACCCCAAAAAAGCCCGTGATGAACAAAAAGCAGGTTCGCGTCAATGGCGGCAGCTTGTTCAAAAGTTTCCATAGCGGCATCCACGGCAAAAGCAATCTTGCGGATAGGCTCGCCGTCGTTATCAACCTGAACCCCGTTAAGAGCAGCATCTCCCGAGAAGCTTTCAAAATCAAGGAAACCCTTGATAAAGGAATCAAATATTGCCGTTGTTAATTTACCCACAAGTGGGATTATACAATATTTTCATTTTCTTGTAAGTGTCTGAGACGAAAACACGGCAAAAAAAAAGCCGCACAAACCCACAAAAGGGTATATGCGGCAATTATAAGGATTATAAAAATCCGCTTATCTGCTGAACTTTCCGCTCGCAATCATCAGCGAGCCGAGAACCATGGTGTGAACCGCGAGTCTCTGTAAAACAGGCCAGAAATTATCGAAACCGTCCATAACCCATGAAACAATACCGACGATTACATAAACAGCCCAAATAATCGCGATAATTAATAATAAGGTATCGCGGAAGGATACGCTGATATCAAACATTTCGAGCAGAACCGCGATTCCGCCGACAAACGCGATAACACCGGCAATAATGACACATATTTTTAAGGTATCACCATTAAATCCTAAGCGTTTAAAAATAATTTCAAAGTCACTGCTTCTTCCAAGAGCCAATCCTTTCTTCACAAATAATGCCAAAGCACCGTTTGCAATAAGATAAAGAGCTACAGAAAGTTTCCAAAGAAAATTTCCAATTCCGTCTCTCATAACCAAACCTCTCTAAAAACATATTTCTATTAAAGATGAACAAAAATACAACGTACCTTTGAACCACCCGGATAGCCCAAAATGCTACCTAAGGTATTTTAACCCCGGATAGCTCAAAAAACAAGGGTAAATTTAGGCGTTTTTGACCTTGTCGTACTCGCCGTCAAAGAAGCTGTCAAGGTAAGAGTGTCCCTGAATGAATCTATCAGGGTCCATAATCGCGTAGTAAGCCTGATTTGCCATTTTCTCATGATCGAAGGGCACATAGCTGTCCATCCAGCTTGCCCCGTACTGACTCCAGAAAATAACACGATCTATATACTTTTTGTGTTTTTCCAGCATCTTAAAAAAGAGTGCATGTATATAACCTAAAACATCCGCTTGTTTTTGATTTAAAACAGCGGGCGCAAGCGCTTCGCCGCCCGGGGTACTGTAGGGCAGTCTCATATCCATCTCAGAATAAGCTATGCAGTCAAGAAGACCTTCCTCGATTAATTCAATGTACAGAAGGAGGGATTGCTGACTATTGCTTACCAGTACCGGGGTAGCTTGTTCATGACCCTGTATGCCAATACATTCGATCAAGCTTCTGCCGTCGTAAAGCGGATCCGTTTTCCATGCGGAGTTTATTTCCTTTACCATGTTGTAAATGACTTTTGCCTTAGACCAAATGTTGACCTCATAATCATTATAGACAAGAATAGGAGGTTTATCGCTTACATAGTCGTCTATGCTTCCGTTTAAATCATGTCTATCCATCTTCATGTAATCAGGAACAATATCGGGATTGTTATAACCTTCTTTGTACTTTTGAGCCATCTGCGCGTTAGGAACCGCGATATGCGCATATTTGAAAAGCAGATATACATAGTGCTGCCTGATGTCGTCATAATCGTCGTCTGTTAACGCAATCAGCCATGAAACATGCCTTAACGCGGGTTTCCACTTATTTGTGTTTTCGCGGATAATCATGCTGTGTCTGCTTTCATGCAGCTCGACATTCAATACATCAAAGGAATGGAAAGGAATTATGCCGCGCTCCTTACTTGAGCCGTACCTTTCATCCTCTGTCATAAAATGGCGCAGGGCATACATGATATGGTCAAAGTAAACTCTGCGCGCGGTATTTTTATTTAATTTTAAAAAGGGACCTACGGCATTTGTTCCGCCAGAGAAAAAATTACCGTCTATATTCCATTGCATTGAACTTATGTTCTCTGGCACTATCTGTCTCATCCACGGAGGAGACTGATTAATCCACGCAAGACAGTGACCGTGCATTTTATATTCCAATGATCCGTCGGGACGCTTACAGGCGGAATCTCTGATGCTCATATAAGCTTCTGTCGGAAGTTTCCACTCGGACATGGATTCCATCGGCGAGCCGGCTTCTGTTCTGAATTCAAAACGCGGAAATAAACTCATAAGCCATGCCGGCGGCTTAAGATGGCACTGAGGCTTTAAATTATTTTCGTCAACGAAAATTTCGTAGTGATAGCCCCTGATCGATTTAGGATCAACAGGTCCTGTGCCGATAACGCCGACAAGAAAACTGCCGTTTTCATGATTGTACTTGCTTTTAAAAGACGGAACATCCTGATAGCTTCTCGTATTTATTACATTCGGAATCGCCTTGTGATTGGGATCCGTCTGCGTAATTTTTATATCGCCGAGCATTAACTTGTCGCCTTCAAGTTTCGAGCCTGTTTCCGTGTGCAGATCGATATTAAGATATTCCCAGCGCCCGGATGAAACCGGAGTCACAGCGCATAAGGTTTTTTTATACCATGTCTCGCCGTCATAAAAACCGATCCACGGCGGTTTAATAAGACCTATGCTGTCAAGTTCCGATGTTCTTATATAAATCTGAGTACGCGCTGTTCCGGTATATCCCGCGACGCTTTGATATCCTTCGCCGCCTGTTGAAGTTGACCAGATTTCAAATCTCATATATTTGCCGGCGGCGCTCTTAGGATAGTAAAGATCAAATTCGATAAATGTCTGATTGTTCAATTCCACCGCGTTACTAATTGGCGCTCTCATTCCGAAACCGCCGAAGGCTTTTCCCGCGACAGCCGGATCAAAATATGTGGTAAGAAGAATTAAACTGCCGCATTCAAACGGATCGTTTATAAGTTCAAAATGACTGTTGGGATTCGGAAGAACGCGCCCGTCGCTTGTGCGCCATGATTTCCACACAGAGAAGTTTTTTTCCAGATCGAATTTGTAAACCGGAATGCGTTGAAAACCTACTCCGGGATCTTCGCGAAAATAAGGATCGTCACCGCCTGTTTCCAATTCCATAAACAAGGTAATTCATTTTACCACGATATTTACAAGTTTGTCAGGTACAGAAATCACTTTTAATACAGTTTGTCCTTCAAGCCATTTTTGAACGCCCGGCAGAGCGAAGGCAGTCTTTTCAAGTTCCTCTTTGGCGGTTCCCGCGGCAGCCGTAAATTTTTCTCTTATTTTACCATTCACCTGAATAACCACCGTTACCTCATCAGAGTGAGTGAGCGCTTCATCGAAAACGGGCCAAACGCATTTGGAAACTGATTCTTTATGCCCCAGTTTCTCCCAAAGCTCTTCGCCAAGGTGAGGCGCATAAACGCTGATCATAATAACGAGCGGCTCCCATAACAAGCGCGGAATATCCGTTAATTTGGCAAGTTCGTTTGAGTAGACCATCATGGCGCTGATAGCAGTATTAAAATTGAGAGCGTTTGTATCGGCTGTCACCTTCTTTATGGTTTTATGAAGCAGCTTTGTAAGTTTTTCCGTATCTTCCGCGCAAGCGGCTCCGTCATTTTTCAATCCTATTGCCCAAAGTCTTTCCAAAAAGCGTGATACGCCGTTAATGCCAGCGGCAATCCATGGCTTGCTCACTTCAAGAGGTCCTAAAAACATTTCGTAAAGACGCAATGTATCGGCGCCGTACTCTTTAATAATGTCATCAGGATTGATAACATTTCCTCTGCTCTTGCTCATTTTCTGATTGTCTTCGCCGAGGATCATCCCCTGATTAATCAGGCGCTGAAAAGGCTCAACGGAATTTACAAGTCCGAGGTCGTAGAGTACCTTATGCCAGAAACGGCTGTAAAGCAAATGCAGCACCGCGTGTTCCGCGCCGCCGACATAAAGATCGACAGGCAGCCAGTAATCGATTTTTTCCTTCGCGGCAAAAGCTTTATCATTTTTAGGATCGAGGTAGCGGATATAATACCAGCAGGAACCTGCCCACTGAGGCATGGTGTTTGTCTCTCGTTTCGCTTTCGCGCTGCATTTCGGACAAACAGTGTTTACCCATTCGTCGATTCCGGCAAGCGGAGATTCGCCTGTGCCTGTCGGCGTATAAGATTTCACATTCGGCAATTTAAGCGGCAGATCATTTTCAGTTAAAGGAACTATGCCGCAGCTGTCACAATGCACTACAGGTATAGGTTCGCCCCAGTATCTCTGGCGCGAGAAAATCCAGTCCCTTAATTTATAATTTACCGCTTTTTTTCCTAAACCTTTTTCTTCAAGCCAGCTTGTAATTTTTGCTTTGGCATGCGCTGTGCTTAACCCGGTGATAAAACCTGAGTTCACAGAATAGCCGTCGGCGGCTGTACATTCAGCAGGTTCGCCTGAATACTCATTCCCGGCTTCGGGCTTTTCCGCGGAGACAACTAAAATAATCGGCAGATTAAAAGCTTTGGCAAAATCCCAGTCGCGCTCGTCGTGAGCCGGAACCGCCATTATCGCGCCTGTACCGTAAGAAATCAAAACATAGTCAGCTATCCAGATCGGTATTTTTTTATCGTTTACAGGATTGATCGCGTAGGCTCCGCTGAAAACGCCTGTTTTTTCCTTTGCGAGATCTGTTCGTTCAAGATCGCTCTTTCTGCCTGCGGCTTCGATGTAAGCTGTAACTGCCTGCTTCTGATCCGCTGTAGTAATTTTTTCAACAAGAGGATGTTCTGGCGACAAGACCATATATGTCGCGCCGAAAAGAGTATCCGGGCGTGTTGTGTAAATTTCGAGCGAACCTTGATTCGAAGTATCGGAATGTCCGTCAACTTTAAAGATCACATTCGCGCCTTCGCTCTTGCCAATCCAGTTGCGCTGCATGAGTTTTACAGGTTCAGGCCAGTCAAGTAAATCGAGGTCTGCAAGGAGGCGTTCGGCATAAGCTGTTATTTTGAGTATCCACTGGCGAATTCGTTTTCGGGTAGCTTTCTCTCCGCAGCGCTCGCAAAGACCGTCTTTAACTTCTTCGTTAGCAAGCCCCGTTTTGCATGACGGACACCAGTTAATCGGACTCTCGGCTTCATAGGCAAGTCCCTTTTCAAAAAGTTTGAGGAAAATCCACTGGGTCCAGTGATAGTAATCAACAGCGGATGTATCAACCTCCCGATCCCAATCATAAGAAAAACCCAGCGCTTTGAGCTGCAGGCGAAAACGCTCGATGTTATCGGCGGTTGTTACGGCAGGATGAGTGCCTGTTTTAATCGCGTAATTTTCGGCAGGAAGTCCAAAGGCGTCAAAGCCCATGGGATGCAGAACGTTAAATCCGTTCATGCGTTTATAACGGCAGTAAATATCTGTAGCCGTATAACCCTCCGGGTGACCGAGATGTATCCCCTGCGACGACGGATACGGGAACATATCAAGCGCGTAGCAGCGCCTGTCTTTGGGAAACGCGGGATCTTCCTCCGCTTTAAACGTTTTATTCCTAGCCCAAAATTCCTGCCATTTGGGCTCGATTATTTCAAAAGGATACTTCGCCATAATATGAGGATTATAGGAGATTTTTCACTTAATGTCTCTATTACCGGCATACCTGGTATTTACAATACCTGGTATTTACAATACCTGGTATTTATAATACCTAGTAGTTTTAATAGGTAGTAAAAACAAAAAATCATATACAGAATATTTATAGACATTAATGTAATTATGCGGTCGTTGACCGTAAAACCTGACCGTATAAACGGCAGGCAGACATTACTAATAAAACATCACATTTAAAGGAGGACAATTAAATGCGAAAAAAGACATTAATGGAAAGGAATGGAAAATGGGGGGG
>Ga0209755_10002620_pt1 | contig 24316 bp, 19 predicted proteins | sample TergutCo191P1_FD_187301 | JGI IMG/M metagenome (GOLD analysis project Ga0209755, IMG submission 187301) | Cornitermes sp. P1 segment gut microbial communities from Petit-Saut dam, French Guiana - Co191P1 (SPAdes) (version 2) | ecosystem: Host-associated > Arthropoda: Insects > Digestive system...
GCATACCGCGATAAAATTTACCGTGTCAGGATCATCGGGAGTATGCGACAAAAGTTCTTTGAAAATATAATACGCGTCTATCCATCTCTCAGCGTTCATCGCCTGATAACCGGAAATTTTCAGGTTGTAAAGCGCGGCCAACCGTTCTTCTCTCCGGTTCGGAGCCATAGAGGAAATCATATTCCATGCTTCGCTTGCAAGCCGCGCGGCGTTCATCTGCTGAGCGCTGCCGTTCGGAGCAAGCCGCGCTGCAAGGTTTGCCAGCCAATGAGCGTCAAAAAAACGCTTATCGTTAAATGCTTCTACACATAATTCAATCGCCTCTGTAGCGTCAACAGGTTCTTGATCTTCAGATAACGCAAATACTTCGCTGTCCTGCCTGCTTTCTAAAAGAGAAGCTCTTGCGATGTCTCTCTCTTCACTTTCTTCAAAATAAAGTCTTTCAAGGTTAATCGTAATTTTATCTCTTAATTTTTTAATATCTTCGCTTTGAAACCAAATGCGATCGCAGGTATCAGCGAATCTGGAAGCATCGTACCAGTTTCCGGCTTCCGCGCTGCTGAACGCGTTTTTTTTGGCAATTTGATATAACTCTCCGCTGAAGCGAAGATCATCTTCATAATTTTTCGCCATTGGATACGCGAAAAAGTGAACTATCGCGAATAAAATTGACGCGAAAATCGCGGTAATAACAGACGCAGCGATTCGTTTAAAAAAAATATCAGAAAAACTTTGATATTTTTCTTCATAGGACGCCAAACCAAAAGGGATAACAAGAGCAGATAATGCAAGCGCTGGAAATAAATTCAATATTTCAAGAAATCCCTGAAGTGTCCGCCATGTTCCGGTATAAATAATTAATGGAGCTTCAGAGCCGGGGAAAATAAATCGGAAAAGAAAAATCAGAAGAGAAGCGGCAATAATATATATAAAAAAAATCATCAGCGGTGTCCGCAGTTTATCCGTATTAGTCGCCATTGCTGTTATTCCTTTTAGCTGCCGCTGTTAACATCGTGTATATATAAACAAGAACGCCGAATCCGGCAAATAATAACGGAATAGCAAAAGAAGTAAGCAATTTATTATTAAGAAAAATTCCAATAACATCCTGAATCTCAGAAGCGTTTAAGAAAGTTCCAAGCGAGATCACCCCTCTGAAAACAATCATTGCTAAAAACAAATTCGCAAGCGGCCATGCGCTGAATTTTATTAGATATCCCAAAGAACATAAAATGAAAATAAAGGAACCTACATATATCAGATAAGAAAGAATTCCCTCAGAGAATTTTTTCTGAAACATTTCCGCGTTTAATCTTATATCAATATCAAGACTTTTTAAAAACCACGGAGTATTGTCTACGAACGGAATCGGCGGAAGCTTCAATTCGGTATCCGCGGAATGTACGGCTTGTGAATAAGTCAGCGGCTGACCGGGAATCGCGATAACGCGCGGTCCGTACGGATTTGCGGTTCCTTCAAGCAGGATAATCGAAGTAACATATCTGCTGAGAGAATTGGAAAGAATCAATCCTTTATCCCCCAATGGAATTCCCGCAGGATCGGAATTCATGTCCTTTTGAAGCGCGGCGGCAGGTTCAATCTGCTTTGGTGGAACGGATTTCATCAGATTAAGACTAAATGAAATTCCATAACTGAAAACAATTGATAAAACCATTACGCTGAGAATCGAAATCAGAGGAAAGTATTCTCTTCTGACTATATAATTTATTGTTAAAATAATTGACGCGAATAATGTAAAAGCCAAAGCCCAATGCGCAGCAGTAATTAATAATGTAAGCGGCGTTTCCGGTTTCAGCGGCAGGCTCTTCGCCCAATCAACCTGCGAGGATATATATTTTAAGCCGGTAACAGCGGCGAATAAAATGATAAAAGTCAGTGAAAAATATAAAATTAAACGGGCAAAATTCCTCATTAATTAAACATTAACACGGCATTTAACCTCATGCAAGAGTATAATTAACTTTTTCTTGTTGAGTAAATCTATTAAATTCGCCATAATTAGTTATGAACAGTCAAATTGCGGTATTGGGAGCCGGAGCATGGGGAACGGCAATTTCAAAGGTTATCGCCGAAAAAGGAAATGACATCCTAATCTGGAGTTTTGAAGAATCAGTCAAAGATGATATAAATCTGAATAATTTGAATACCCGTTATCTGCCTGATGTTAAACTGCCGAAAACGTTAAAAGCAACTGCCGATATCCTTGAAGCTGCCGAAGGGAAGCAATTCATTATATACGCGGTTCCTTCAATGTTTCTGCTTGATACATTGAAAAAGACTCTTTCCGCTGATTGTATACGTGAAGGAAAAGCAACCATTGCCATTATTACCAAAGGTTTTCTTCCCAGTGATAACGGACCGCGTTTGATTGTAGAAACAATGGAAGATTACCTGCCCGGTTTTTTCCGTCAGTCGCTTGTTTATATTTCCGGTCCAAGTCACGCCGAAGAAGTTTCCCGCGGGAAATTGACAGGTCTTATCGCGGCAAGCGAGAATCCGAAAAACGCCATCCGCTTCAGGGATCTGCTGAAAAATCCGCGCTTAATGGTTTACTCTTCTCTTGACGTCCGGGGAGTGCAGGTCGCAGCCGCCGCGAAAAATGTTATAGCCATCGCGTTTGGAATGTTGGATGCCATAAATACTTCCGGGATGACCGATATGTTCGGCGACGGAACAGAATCGCTTCTTCTCGCGGCAGGTTTAAACGAAATTCAGATTCTTGGAAAAGCTTTAGGCGCAACGCACCCGGAGACATTTACCTCAATATCGGGGATCGGCGATTTAGATGTAACCTGCCGATCAATTCACGGAAGAAACAGGCGTTTTGGCAGGGAAATTATCGAAAAAAATATTTTATCTCCGTATAAAGATATTGATGATATTTTAGCGCGAATCGGAGAGATCGGATATCTGCCTGAAGGCGTAGCGGCGGCGAAGTATATCCGCGTCCTTGCCGATAAATATAAATTGAAAATACCTATTTCTACGGGATTGTGCAAAATTTTAAACCGTGAACTGGAACCGATGGAATTTTGTAAAAACCTTTTGGTAGACTGGAATGTTAAATGACATTTTTAAATGCTCTTAACTCTTTTTTAGGTCCGGTATTAATTATAATAATAATTCTTGCTGATTGCAGAAAAAGAACAGCATATGACTTTTTTTTAAAAAGAAATATTTCCTTTTTTTTAGTAATAACTTTTATTTCACTTACCGCGGATTTTATTTTCAAATTGATAATAAATTACACTCCTGATAACAGTCTTTTATCAAAATTTTTCATAACAGATAAAAATATCCGCGCTGTTATTTTATTTTTCCCGGTTATTTCTTATCTGCTGATAATTTTATTTCTCCGAAGATATAAAAAACAAAGATTTATTCTTTTTTCCGTCAGTTTATTCTTAAATATTATAACAGATTCCTCTATTTTTTTCTGGTCATTAATAACGGCCATCCTTCTGTTTGATTATTTATTTATTATTTTTAAAGAATCAAAAATCGATTATTTGACAGGGCTTAATAATCGTTACAGTTTTTATGAATACTTCTCAAAGCTTTCACGCGGAAAGACCGGAGAGTCGTGGAATATCTCAATGATTGACGTAATTAATTTTAAAACGATAAACAATATTTACGGCTATCTTGAAGGCGATGAAGTTTTACGCAAACTTGCGGATGAAATTAAAAAATATTCTGACAAACTTGATTTTACCGCTCGTTACGGCGGAGATGAATTTGTATATGTCAGCAAAGAAGCGGACACAGCCGATGAAATAATGTCCGGCATTTTAAATAATTTGGAAATATTTAATAAAACAAGCAATAAACCTTACAGTATAGAAATCGGCTACGGAACGGATGTTTTCACGGCAGACGGAAAAACCGAAATCGACTGCTTTCTTAACAATCTTTCAACGCATATTTTAAAACAAAACGACGGGAATCGCAGAGCGGGAGATTATATTTCATGAGCATAATGAATAATTTAAACGCCGCAATCGGCTCATGTTTATTTATACTTCTGATTACTGTTGATTTTCTGAGAAAATCAAATACTGACAGGTTTCAGCGCAAATTGCTTATTATTATGCTGTTTTCCGTATTTTTATCAGCGCTATTTGATTTTATAAGCTCATCATTAGAAGGAAATCCCGGAGAAAAATTATCTAAAGCATTATTATTTACATGTTCTGTTTATTTAATATCGCGTTTTTGCCTCTTTTATTTCTCCGCGGTTTTTATTGATTATTTCTCTCATGGAAGCGTTTCAAGAACAAAACGATTATCAAATGTAATCACCGTTTTTTTTATTTTATACTGTATCAGCATGATAATAAATATTAAAGCCGGTTTTTATTTCTACATTTCCAGAGAAAATGTATATAGGCCGGGGATATATTATACATTTCACACTTTATTAAGTTATTTTCCGATATTAATTATTTTAATAGATTTAGGATTTATTACAAAACATGTTAAAAGATCGCAGGTTATCTGCATTATAATTTTTGTTCTGCTTATCGCCGCAGGCGCCGCGGCAGATATGATTCTGGGAACTACTAAATTAATCTGGCCGTGTATTACCGCCGCGATATTATATATATATTTATTTATTATCAGATATGATTCCAAAAAAGACAGCCTTACCGGAATGGAAAACAGAAATAGTTTCAATGAATATATAAAAAATCTTTACAGCCACTCAAATAAAAAAACGCATACATTTATAATGTTTGATATTGTTCGTTTTAAAGAAATAAATAAATTCCTTGGACATATTAAGGGAGACAGCGCGTTACGCGACTTGTCTCTTATATTAAGAAGCTGTATCAGGAACACCGATTTTTCAGCGCGTTTGGGAGGAGATGAGTTTATTATTGTTACAATCGGTATCAGCAATGTCAGTAAAATTATTAAGCGTATCAATGACGCGATTGACAAACTAAATAAAAAACTAATACGGCCTTATCAACTTTATATAAATTTCAGCTCAGGCGTATTTTCCAGGGATTCAGGCGTATATATACAGGATTTTATTGACAGCATGGACACGGAAATAAATAAAAATAAGGAATTAAAAAACGAAGAAATAATCAGCATTATTACAGCGGATTATATCAATATGAATAATAATAAAGGCGGATCAAATGTTTGAAAAACTAACAGGAAAAATCACAGACGCGCTGCGTTTTATATCGGGAAAATCATCAATCAGCGAAAAAAATATTGAGGAGGCCGTAGAAGCAATTAAAATGGCTCTTCTTGAAGCGGATGTAAATTTGCGCGTTGTGCGCCGCTTTGTAAACTCAACAATAGAAGAAGCAAAAGGCGAGAAGGTACTTCGCTCAGTAGATCCCGGCCAGCAATTTATAAAAATAATACATGACAAACTTGTATCATTTTTAGGAGACGCGGATCCGGCAAGCCGCGCGCTGAAACTGCGCGGTCCCGATGTAATTTCAACGATATTAATGCTTGGTTTACAGGGTTCGGGAAAAACGACAAGTTCGGCGAAACTCGCGCTGCGCCTTAAAAAAGAAGGACGCAATCCGCTTCTGGTCGCGTGCGATCTTGTACGCCCCGCCGCGATTGAACAGCTCGCTGTTCTCGGCTCTCAAATCGGAATTCCTGTCCATAGAGAGGAAGGCGCGAAAGACAGCGTCAAGGTGTATCAAAACGCTCTCCTTTGGGCAAAGAAAAACATGATCGATACGCTAATCATCGACACAACAGGCCGCCTGCAAATTGATGAGCCGATGATGCAGGAGCTGTCCCGACTTAAAGACGCATCCAAACCTGATGAAATGCTCCTTGTCGCCGATTCGATGACAGGTCAGTCCGCCGCCGACATCGCCAAAACATTTGACGAAAAAATAGGTTTAACAGGAGTTATATTAAGCAAGTTCGATTCCGACACAAGAGGCGGCGCAGCGCTCTCTCTTAAAACCGTTACGGGCAAACCGTTAAAATTTACCGGAACAGGCGAAAAGCCCGAGGACTTTGAGCCATTCCATCCCGAACGAATCGCAGGCCGCATCCTCGGCATGGGCGATGTCGTCAGCCTAGTAGAAAAAGCGCAGGAAGTAATCGATCAAAAAGAAGCCCTCGAACTCCAGAAAAAAATGGAGAAAGAAAACTTCACTCTTGATGATTGGCTGAACCAAATCCGCTCCGTGAAAAAAATGGGCAGCCTGCAAAAAATGCTTGAAATGATTCCAGGAATGCAGGGACAAATCAGCGAAGACGACATTGACAAAGCTGAACTGAAACAGCAGGAAGCAATTTTAAGCTCAATGACGTTAAAAGAACGAAACAATCATTTGATAATCGGCCCGCCGCGCCGCAGCCGAATCGCCAAAGGTTCGGGAACGTCTGTCGCCGAAGTCGCCCGCCTGCTGAAAAAGTTCGAGAAAATGCGCGGCATGATGAAGAAGATGGCAAAAGGCGCTAAGAGCGGAAAAGGAATGCAAGGTATACCAGGGATGCCGCCCGGGATGGGATGGTAGAAATCAGTTTGCGATTTTAGCGGCTGCTTTTGCATAACTTCAGTTTTGCAAAAGGCTTTACAAATACCACAAAAAAACTTTTGAATCACTTCGAGCCTTTTGGCTTCCCGTCTTTTCCGCAGTTTGTTCTTGAGCCGTCTTTGTAATGATAATCCTGACAGGCTTCGCAGTTTCCGTGGCGGCCGCAGGAATACGGGCATTTACAATCGTTATTTTTTTCAGGCATGATGATCTCCTTTGTATATTATACATTAATTCCTCACTATTGAGCCATGTAATAAATCACGGTTTTAACGCTGAGGTAATGTAAAGTAGCAAAAGCGCCGTGTCCATGCGCAAGCTTACCGGCGGGAAAGCCATAGCGGTTCATAAATAGACCGCTACCGCGGTCATTTAAAAGACTTGAGTTTATTCACGCGCTGTGGTAGCTCGCAAGACATTTATTGGATATAGCGGCGTTAAATTACCCGCGCCGAATTGTAGACCGCTATCGCGGTCAATTAAAAAAACCGCCATGTCTTTCCCGCCAGCCTGCTTGCGCATGGACATGGAGATTTGTACTTTGCATTATCACATATCGAATTTAAGCTGTAGCCCGAGCCGCCGTCAGACGGCGAAGCGTTTGCTGTCTGTTAAATGAAGGTTGCGCTTTTTGGAATAATCTTATTTACCGATTTGACATTGCTATTAATGAATCAATTCTGCCCTCTCTTCCTCCCTGTATATTGATTATTCTACTTCCATCATTTAATACTAAAGATGAATTTATCATCGTACGAATACGAATATTTGCAGTAAAAATATCTCCAATAACAACATCATTCCATGGATCTCCCATATTTCTTTGATACTGAACATTTCCAACAATTGCTCTTACAGTATAACCTATTTCATTTGCAGATGTTCTTGTATCAATAATAGCTCGAGTTGCAATAATAGGATTTTGCTCTATTGAAGGAATGATACGAGTTTGTTCTGGTATATTGTTAGAAGAGGCAGGCGTATTACGTTCGTTTGTTACTGTTGTAACAATAGTATTGACAACGTTTGGAGATGATTGAGATGATGTAGAAGAAGGTGTAGGAGTTGTAATTACTTCACCATTAATATTTCTTCTTATATATTTTATTGCAGTACCACGTATTGTATATTCATATCGAGTTTGTTCACTTTTCATACTTGATCCAAATAATAAACGAAAGCCTTGTGCAATTATATTGTATGATGTTGTTATTTCATGTTGATCAATCATTATATCAATAACAAAATCAGTAGCGGGGTATTGTTTTTTTGCTTCTTCAAATACAGTATTATAACCAACGCTAGTATTACTTCGCACAAGTATTGTACCTAATATTTCATATTCACTACTTGTACTATGCGTATAAACGAGCGGATGCGTTGTTTTTGTTGTTGAACAACCAGCAATTAACAAACAATTTAATAAAATAAATAATACTTTCCTCATTTTAAAACTCCTTTTTGTTAAATTTATAACATTAATTATTTATATCATATTATACTGTTTATTTACAAGTCCCTGCGCAACTTTCATTTAACTACATGATAGAGACGCATAAATATAACGTTTAATAAACATTTTGTTAAAAATATGGAAATAAAACGTTTTATGTTCAACCTCTCTACCCCGTTTTATGTAGTGATGTAAAGTTTAACGCAACTCGTATGCAGCAGAGTTGGCAGCAGACATGAAAAAACATCTTGCCGGTGTTCTCCGCCATAGAGACTCGACACTAAAATAAACGTTATCAGATCTGGAATAACTATATCGTATTTTTCTATGTTCGAGGCTCGGCGGCGGGCTCTTAGGCGTTTTTTCAGGTATGCTGCCGAGCTCTGATGCATACGAATAGCGTTTTAAATTTACATTACCTCAGCGCTAAATCCCTGTTAAGTACCAATCCATATTGGACTCCTTGACAACACCACTATACTATGGTTTAGTATTATATGCGAAAATTCGAAGTAGTGTCTCCGTTCAAACCGGCGGGTGATCAGGGCGAAGCGATTGCAGCGCTTGCGGACGGCATCAAATCAGGCGACAAGTACCAGACATTACAGGGTGTTACAGGTTCCGGCAAAACTTTTACGATGGCGAAGCTCATCGAAGCTGTTCAGATGCCGACTTTGATCGTCAGTCATAACAAAACATTAGCCGCGCAGCTTTACCGTGAGTTTAAGGGGTTCTTCCCGCACAACGCGGTTGAATACTTTGTTTCATATTACGATTACTACCAGCCTGAAGCGTATGTCGCGAGCCGCGATTTGTACATAGAAAAAGACGCTTCGATTAATGCTGAGATTGAGCGCTTGAGGCTCTCCGCTGCGAGAAGCCTGATGGAGCGTGAGGACGTTATCATTGTGGCGACTGTGTCGTGCATTTACGGCATGGTTACGCCGGATGTTTATAAAAAAATGACCGCGACTTTAACAAAGGGAGAGGTGATTAATGTCGATGCCGTTATCCGCCGCTTTGTGGAATTGCAATACGAGCGCAATGACGCAGTTCTTGAGCGCGGACGTTTTCGCAGAAAAGGCGATACGCTGGAAATTGTTCCGGCTTATATGGAAGAAGCATACCGCATCGATCTTGATTGGGATAAAGTTGAAAGGATACGCAGATTCAATCCTGTGTCAGGTGAAATAATCGAAGAGCTTGACGCCGCGCTGATCTACCCCGCGAAGCAATTTGTTATACCAGCCGAATCGGTTCATAACGCGATTGATACGATCAGGCAGGAATTAAAAGAGCGGCTTGAATATTTTAAGGACAAGGGCAAAATAATGGAAGCGGAGCGCCTTAAAACACGTGTTGAATACGATATCGAAATGTTATCTGAAATGGGCTACTGCCCCGGAATCGAAAATTACTCCGCTATTATGGCGGACAGAAAACCCGGTGAGTCTCCCGACACTCTGGTCGATTACCTCCCAAAAGAGCACCTAACATTTATTGACGAGAGCCATGTTACCCTGCCGCAGTTAGGCGCCATGTACGCGGGAGATCGCAGCCGCAAGCAGAGCCTCGTTGATTTCGGCTTTCGTCTGCCGTGCGCGCTTGACAACCGCCCTCTGCGCTACGATGAGTTCGCCGAGCGTCTTGATAAAACAGTTTATGTCTCCGCCACCCCCGGCAAAACCGAAGTTGAGCAGTCTGCGCGGGTAGTGCAGCAGTTGATCCGCCCCACCGGTCTTCTCGATCCGGAGATTGAAGTGCGCCCGAGCGAAGGTCAAATGGAAGACATTTACGGCGAGGTGTCAAAACGCATCAAGGCGGGAGAGCGCTCCCTTATCCTCACTCTGACAAAAAAAATGGCGGAAGACCTTACGGACTACCTTTCCGGTCTCGGGCTGAAAGTGCGTTACATCCACAGCGAAGTGGAAACAATTGAGCGCGTAGAAATTCTCACGCAGCTTCGTCAGGGAACTTTCGACATACTTGTCGGAATCAATCTGTTACGCGAAGGTATCGACCTGCCGGAAGTTTCCTTCATCGCGATTCTTGATGCCGACAAAATCGGCTTTTTACGCTCTCTCACAAGCCTTGTGCAGATAATCGGACGCGCCGCGCGCAATGCCGCGGGCAAAGTAATCATGTACGCCGACAGAATGAGCGAGGCGATGGAAAAAGCAATCGCCGAAACCAGCCGCCGCCGTGAAATTCAAATTGCGTATAACGAAAAGCACGGCATCACGCCGGAGACCGTTAAAAAGGCAATCGCTGATATTTTGACGCGCCACATTGAAGAAGCGGACAGCGCGGCAGGCTCAACTATCGAAGTGCTGAAAAAATCCTACAATGTGCTAATCCCCGCACAGCGCAAGCAGCTAATAAAAGCTCTTGAAAACGAAATGACCGAACACGCTAAAAATCTTGAGTTTGAGCAGGCGGCGGCGATTCGCGATGAAATTGCGAGAATTAGGGAAGGGGTGGTTTAGGAAGCGCCTTTTGTTTCCTCAATCTTCATCAAAAGCATGTTCAAGAAATTTTTCTAATAACTCTTTTATTAATTCTTCTTTATCTTCTTCTCCATCGTATGGCCACATAGATATTTTCCCATCATCATCAACATTTTTAGATTCAACATACCATAGAGAATAATCCGCTTTATCTTTTTCCATAACGTTCATAAGCCAAATGCTTCTTTTGGGGTTGGAAGAAGGTTTACCTTCTAAAATATGATATTTTTTCTCTTTGATTGTTACAATTTTATTTCTTATCATCTTTCTTCTAAATTTAAATATTTTCTCTTCTTGTTCGCGCAATTTAAAAATCTGTTCCTTATCAGAAGGACCGATGTTATGCCAATCCTCGGTATTGAACAAATCGCTATCATCCTCATCTGTAACAAGCGTCCCGTCTGTTCTCAAGCCGATTACATTACAGCCAATGGATATCGCGGCTATATCGCTCCAGCCGCTAAAGTCGCTTTGTCTATCTTCAGAATTTTTTACAACAACAACAGAACCGTCTGCTTTCATACCAAAGATACATCGATCATTTGTGTAAACTAAAATTATATCATGCCAATCGTTAATATTTTGCTGAGCATATTTATTATCTCCGACAGCAACAACCGTGCCGTCTTTTTTCAGACCAACTGTAAAATAATATCCGGTGGAGATTAAGACAATATCACGCCATCCGCCGACATCGCACTGACCTTTATCATTATCTCCTGTGGCGACAACTGTGCCGTCTTTTTTCAAACCTACTGTATGTTCTAATCCTAATGAGATCGCGCTAATATCACGCCATTCATTGACATCACACTGACCTTTATCATTTTTTCCTGTGGCGACAACTGTGCCGTCTTTTTTCAAGCCGATTGTAAAATCGAATCTAGCGGAGATTGCCGCAATATCACGCCATTCGCTGACATTGCATTGACCTTTATTATTTTCTCCTGCAGCAACAACTGTACCGTCTGCTTTTAAACCAACTGTGTGTGAAACAGCAGTGGAAATTTTTATAATATCACACCATCCGCTGACATCGCACTGACCGTATTCATTATCTCCAATTGTAACAACTGTACCGTTAATTTTTAAACCTATTATGCTATGACCATTATTATCGTAAATTTCTTTTATATTATTCCAACTGCTGAATTCAAAATAACCATTATCATTACCTCCAACTGCAATAACTGAACCGTCTTTTTTTATACCGATTGTTTGATCAAATGTTGCGTAAACAGCTGCAATGTCATACCAACTCCCGACATTGCATTGACCATCAGAATTATCTCCATCCGCAATAACCGTACCGTCTTTTTTCAATCCTACTGTATGAAAGTATTTGGAAGTAACCGCGGCAATATCGCTCCAGCCGCTAATATTGTACTGACCTAAATCAGAATTTCTTGCCGAAAAAACAGTACCATCTGTTTTTATTCCAATTGTATATTCAATGCCTGTATAAAACGCGGTAATGTGATGCCAGTCATCTAAGTTAGTTTGATTTGCCGCATTTTTATTTACTGTTACAACTGTACCGTCCAATCTTAAACCGACTGCGCTTGTACGATGTTTTGTAGAAATTGCGATAATTTCACGCCAACCGCTTATGCTGCGCTGAACTTCATCACTTACTCCGGCTGCAACAACAGTGCCATCATCTTTCAAACCGAGGGTATGATTAATTCCGGCAGTAACCGCAACGATATTACGCCATTCGCTTACATTGCACTGACCATATCCATTATTACCGACAGCGGCAACAGTGCCGTCAGCTTTCAGACCGACTGTATGATTATACATAGTTGAAACAGCAACAATGTCACGCCAACCGCTGACATCACACTGACCGTATTCATTACGTCCGGTCGCAACAACCGTACCGTCTTTTTTTAAGCCTATCGTATTATAACTTCCACAATAAATCGCGGTAATATTACGCCAACTGTCAACATTGCACTGTTCAAAAGTATTACTGCCAACCGCAATAACCGTACCGCCCGCTTTCAAACCGACTGTGTAATGCTCTCCGGCAAGAACAGAAACAATATTACGCCAACGTCTAACATCGATGCCATATTGAACATCACCGAAACTATATCTTCCAACCTCAACAACAGTACCGTCTTTTCTTAAAGCGGCTGTATGATAGTAATTAGTAGAAATACAATTACCATAGCTTCCTAATCTCCGGCGGACTTCCTCTCCAAGTTGCTGTAAATTTTTATAAGTTAGAATTTGTTGTGCGATATTTGTATCATCAAAACATGTTTCAAGATATTTATCCATTAATTCTAATTTCAATTCTTTTCTATCAGCTCCTTCATATAGACCAATATCAAACTTATTCTCATTCACAAATTCAACATACATTAGAGAGAAATTAAGCTCTTTACTATTTACAGGGAGAGCCAGATAAACGCTTTCATTGTCATCTCCAATTTCTTTACCAGTTAATAATCGTAAGGATTGTTCGTTATTTATTGTTATTACTTTATTTATTAGGTTCATAATTTTTCTTCAATACCCAATACTCTCAAGCAGAGCCAGCGATTGGATTGCTTCATCGTTATCTTTGTTTATCCGCAAAGCTGTTTCCAAATCATCACGCGCTTCTTTGTATTTTTCAACCATAATATACGCGCATCCCCGGCTGGTATAATTACCATCACTCTTTTTTAAATCTATAGCGCGCGAATAATCAAATATCGCCTTATCCCAATTATAAGTTTTTCTGTATTCGGCTGCGCGAAAACTATACGCTTCTTCGCTTTGCGGATTCAATTCTATTGCCTGTGAAAAATCTGATATAGCCATATTCGAATTTTGTTTCATTACATTCTCTAAACCCTTCATTATGAATGAGTTCGCGGAAGCAATGTCGCTTTCTGACGGTGAATTGGATTTCATTTAATCCTCCTTATTAAATTAAGCGTTCCATTTAATTATATTATATACTTTATAATAAACTATTTCTATCTAATATTTCCGCTTCTTTCCAATACATCGGATATTTATCCCGATAAAACCTGGATAAAAAAGAATCTTTATCCCTTATGCAATTATTTGATTTTATCCATCGCATTACCCATCCCCGAATACTGTCATGTTTAAACGGCGGTAATTCTTCATATTTTTCATTAATAAACAAGCCATATTTTCCGTATTCAATTATCCGTTCATATACATCCTCAATAAATTCATGATCTTTTATTTCAACATCATTCTTTGACAGCGCGACAGAATTTATTCCAATTGACGAGTTTAATTCATAAGAGCCGATACAATGATAAATATAACCGCTAAGTCCTTTGTATAGATATTCTAACGCTCCGCTAAACATTTCCTGAAATACTATCACTCCGTCTTTTCTTACATCCAATAGCGGTACTTTGGCGGGAAATCTGTTCAAGTCCCAAATATAAAATAAAGCCAATTGTTTATTTAATGTTAAAAATACACATGGTTCTTTTAAATCGCTGCGTCTCGAATCAAATGGCTTTAATACAGTCAATCCTTCCTTTACTGAACCATGATAAAAATCCATATATTCATTTCCTTTTACGCTTCTGCCTTTTGTTGAATATTTTTTTCCTTCCATTCCAATACTATTTTCCTGTTAAGCGCCGCAACTCTGCAATAATGTTTGTTTATTTTCAGCGGATCACCTAAGGTGTTAACAGCGGACATTTCCTGATTTTCATTGGCGTTACGCGCCATGCACATAGCGCAGAATCCCCGATCCGAGCAATCCAGACATTCAGGAATATCCTTTCTGCGCAGACTTCTAAGATATTTTACTTTAGGCGAATTTTCCCAGATATCTTTAAGCGATGTTTCACGCACATTACCGCAAAGGTAATTATACCAGCCGGGACAGGGGTATACATTTCCGTTTTCAATCATGCAAATTTTCGCAATGCAAACCCCGCAAATTCGATCGTTACTTCTGTCCCGCTGATCCCTCAATGCAAAATCAGGTCTGCTCACTTCCCGCTGGTAATCCTTGTTGTGTGCGATGATACTGCCAATAACTTTCCCGACATCTTCAATGGAAAGCCGGTTATCCAGATTACTGTCAGTGTGATCGTACCTTGCCATCATAATATAATCAGTAGATGTTTTTATTTTATGCCCATGCGCCCATTCAAGAACATCGCCGTAACAGTTTTTGTTTTGCTTCATGGTGGGGCAATTGATATGCAAGGGAATATCATTATCAATCAAACGAAGAATCGCGTCACGAGTTTTGAGAAAAGAGCCGGGCATCTGTGTGATTGAATCATGTATCTCCGGTTTCATACTATAAAGCGATGTTTGTATATCGAATGAATGTTGTCCTTTCATCACATCAAGAATTTTATCGTTTAACATAGTAAGATTGCTCAGAATCGCTACAGTAAAATCATACTCTTTTAGCTTACTAAGAAAATCTGTAAAATGAGGATGACACATCGGTTCGCCGCCCGAGAGCGTCAAATCAAGAACGCCCATTTCCCTGCACTGTTCAAGCACATTATAAAAAAGAGATTCTTCCATGTCGTGGAGTTTGTTCTGATGAGGAATATAGCAATGCACACAACGTTCATTGCAGCGGCTTGTTATTTCTATTTGCATTGATACAAGATGCGGATGTTCCTTAAAATATTCTTCAAGATAATCCTGACTTGTTTTATCAGCTATGCCTGTTTCCGAATCAGGTTTTTTTTCTATTTTTTCTTCTTTTAAATTTTTATATGAGAACCGTGTATCTTTTTTGTCAAGTTCCTCCGGTGTGGAGCCTGAAATTATAAACCCGCCTTCTTCAAGCTTTTTGTAAAATTCTAAAGCATCTTGTTTGATCGTATCTATATCAACATCGTTAAACGACACGGCAATTTTCGCGGCAAGTTCGTCGATTGTCTGAGGTTCACGGGACAATGCCGCCAGAAATACGCTTCCTGAGGCATCAGTAACGCGGTCGTTAAAGTTATATTTTGTCATAATATAACCTACCCTCTCAGCCGGGGTTCCGCTGTCATATATGCGTATAAAAGTATTAAATTTCTGTCTGTAAAGCATTAGTAATTTGTCTCTCGTTATAATTTTAATTGTTTAAAGTAATGTCTGCCCCCGCTTTAAGCAGGAGCAGACAATCTGCACATCATGATCCCTTTGGCAGCATACATGAGCAGGTGGAGCCGTCAGAATGTGTCGGGCATCCTGCCGCAAACACGCCCTGCGTGTCCTGTGCGACAATCTGAGGTTTCGAATAAGCCATAGTGTCCTCCTTTTAGGTTTGTATTTTCGTCCAACGGACGAGGTTAGAAATGCACATAAATAAATCGTATGCGATTGATGTAATTGGGTTTTTAATACCTTAACTTTTAAACATTTTAATTATAATAATAAATCCCCTTACTTCTTCTTCATATCATTTTTCGCCATCTCAAGAAGTTCACGAGTCCGACCACTTTCTTCATACTCTAAAGACTTTTTAAAATCATCAATTGCTTTGGCGTACTCTCCTTTCTTATGATATTCAATACCGCGACTTGAATGAGCATCAGCAAGAAATTCTTTTGCTTTAACAACCATCCCTTCATCAACATTATTTGAGTTTTTGATAAAATCTCGATATTTCTCAAAATACATGATAGCCTGATCATAATTTTTTAATTGTTCACATTTCTGACCGCAGCATTTTAAAGCAAGCAAATTGTCAGGACTGTATCCAACGGCTTCTTTATAGTCTTTAAATGCGTTTTTTGAATCTCTTTTAGAGTCAAATAAAAGACCGCGTATGTAATGAGCAAAACCAAGCATAGTTTTAATATTTTCGTCTTTACTGTTATTTTTATAAGCTACAGTTCCTTCATTAATAATGGTATCAATATCAGCCAGATTAATCCCAAGAGACTTTGCTCTATGCTTTGCTTCATTTACACAATGCTGCGCTTCTTCTTCTTGAACAGAAATCATAGTCTTTAAATTCTCATTAAGGCTAATAATATCATCTCTGCTAAATTCTTCTCCATCTCCCGGTGGGAGTTTCAGAGCAGCTTCAAATTTCTTGAGTGCTGAAGCATATTCTTTTTTATCAAGAAAAGCTCTGCCCTGATCAACAATTTCATTAAATTTCATAATATTTTTCCTTTCGTAGTTTATACTCATTGTGGAGTTATCAATTTTATAAAAGGCATCAACGATGATTATTTTTCATTACCTTATTAACTATAAGTGAGCGTACCGGAAAGCGCTTTCCCATGGTATTTAATCACTGTTTCTTTAGTTGGAATGAGCTTTACTGCCATTTAAAGTATTCATTGTTGCATATCTTTTTTCCGTTCTATTAATAGTATGATGATCTGATAGATACCAATAAAAGGACATATTAAACTAAGAAAAAACAGTTTAATAGGTATCCAAAGCAATATTAGAATAATCATATCAAGTAAAAGAATCTTAATAAGATCAACAATACCATTAGCATCTGCGAAGCATTCCTTGATATGATATGGAATTAATTCAAATTCATCTTTCGCATATCCAAGCCATGGAACAATACCGATACCACCCAATACACCCATAATTATTCCAATTATCAAAGAAAGCAAAAGCGCTTGTATAACATTATGCGTAGAATAATGGCTAAAAGAATAAATCATTCCTATGATAAACCAGATACCAACTAAGACGATGATAAATTTGAGGCGTCTTTTTAGATCTTCATTAGGATCCCCTAAGGCTATTGTTTGCTTATCTAAACCATCTACTTGCTTATCGCTTTTTAATTCTTCAAGTAATTCACGATAATCTTTATTCTGAGGATCAATCTTCGAAGCCATTTCAATATCTGAAATAGCCATATTAGTGTCACCTTTGTAAATATAAGCACCACAACGATCAAAATAAAAGTTACCGAATTTGTTTGGTTCAATTTGAATCGCTTTAGTGAAGTCTGCGATTGCTAAATCGAATTCCTTTGTATTATGATATGACAAGCCGCGTCTGTAATAAGCAAACGGATTAGCAGGATCAAGTTTGATCACTTCAGAAAAATCTGAAATAGCTCCGTTAAAATTCCTTTCACTAAAATTCTTATCTCCATGTTTCAAATACTCTTCTGCATTCATAAAAACCTCCTTTTTATTTTTTTGACATTTCTCAAGTACCGCCCCCTACAACATTCCACACAATAAAAACGGCAGCAGTTGAAATAAATCCAATTACATTATTGATCTTAACTTTTTCCTGTTTTACGTTTTAGAGCATTCAAATTTTGCTGTGCGTCAGCATTTCCTTGAGCAGCAGCTTTAGCATACCAATTCATAGCTTTATCATAGTCTATGTTTACACCATCTCCAAAATGATAGGCATATCCAACATTATATTGTGCATTTACTTGACCCTGTTCAGCAGCTTTAGAATACCACTCAAATGCTTTTTGAGGATTTTTAGTCACATCATAACAGCATCCTAAACAATACAGCGCTTTGGCATCCAGTACATTCACAGCTTGAGTAAAGTGATAAATAGCTTTTTCATAATTTTTATTAGCATAATTTTCATACCCAAGACTGGCATGCATTAATTGTTCCGATTTTTCCATAAAAATCTCCTTTTAATTATAATTGTTTTCTGCGTACACTCAGTAACGCCCCATGTCGCACTCCTTCAATAATCCCCCCTCACTTCCCCCAACATTTAAAGCAGCTTCCCCCCCCTAGTTTTCCTCCTTTTTTTTAATATTCCTCATAAAGCAATATACCTCAATATTCCTCATAAATCAACGTATTACCAATAATAATCTACATATCATTGATTGTCAATATATTAGCAGTTTTTATAATAAATTAAGGCTTTTCCAAGAGGTTTTTCCATAACTAACCGAGTTTTGGAAAAACCTCAATTAACAAATGCTTAAAATGGTAAAATGACTAATATTCGAGACGTATTGGCTAATAATATAAAGGAAAACCGCAGAGTTTGCGGTATAACTCAGTCGAAATTGGCGGAAAAGGCGGGGGTTTCTACCCAATATATTGCCATGATTGAGCTTTCACGGCAGTTTCCGACCCCCGATGTTCTGGAACGAATTGCGGGCGCTTTCAATATCGAAGCTCATGCGCTGTTTAATGTGCCGCCCTCACCGGAAAGTTCAATGGAACGGCTGCATAAAGATATTATTCAAGAAATCAGAGAAGTTATTGTTGAAGTTCTGGAAAAAGCCCTTGCTGATAAATACAAGTAAAAATTCATCATTATATTCCTGATACTTTGAAATGCACAATACTATTTCTCTTTCTCATTGAGTAAAACCGGCGGATGGTCAGGGAATTTGCGCCACATTAACTTTTCATCCATGGAAGAAACTTTGTAAAGCTGCACATTATGTTTTTTCAAAGAAGTTTCGGCATCTATAGGAATTTTATCATCAGTGAAAATGCCGGTAATATTGTCAAGGCCAAGTAAATTGTAAGAGCCCCTGTAGTTAAACTTCTCGGATTCGGTGAGAATAAAAACTTTGTTGGCTCTTTTCGCGAGTTCCTGAGCTGTTTCGACACGAAGATAATCGCAGCCTGTAAATCCCTGATTGGGAATAAAACCATTGGTTCCCAAAAAAAATTTATCGGTAAAAATATTTTCCGCGCTTTTTAAAGTCAAAGGTCCGACCAGCACCTGAGATTCCGGCTGATAAAATCCTCCTAAAAAAATCATTTTGGCTCCCGGAAGTTTACCGATATATTCTTTGAGAAAAATCGAATTGGTGATAATAGTAACATTTTTATTCGCAAGAATTGTTTCTTCGGCAAATAAAGCGCAGCAGGAACCGGACTCGATCATTATGGTTTCGCCTTCATCAACTGCCTGTACCGCGGCTTTCGCGATTTTTTTCTTAATTGAATAATTTAAAGCCATCCGTTTACATGTAGTATCCGCTCCGTCAAAAGTTGCGTACCCGTGAATACGGCAGATAATCCCTCGGCTTTCAAGGCTGTCTAAATCTTTTCGCAAGGTCACCTGAGATATTCTCATTAATTCGGCAAGCGTATTAATTTTAATTTTCTTATTTTTGGTCATAATATCCAAAATACCGACAGTTCTGTCTTTCATTGATTCCTCCGAAAATAATTATCACAGCGCTGCCAGAGAGTAATGCTGTATAACTTACATACAGCCCCCATTAATAAGATAAAAAATTTTCGTGAATGGTCAAGGAAATTCGTACTTGTCAATATTTCAGAGAAAATCCCCTGTTATACTATATTATCGCCCCAAAGCCTTCAAAGCCTCTTTTGCCCATGCCTGTTCCGCGGATGTATACGCTGACGAGCCGGAAATTCTGGTCAGAAGCTGGATTACCTCACGCGAATCGGTGCCTGTAGTACCCAACGACTGTATGAGAATACTCATAATATCCCTATCAACGGCAATCCACGGACCGCTTCGTTTTCTGACGTCAAGCGCTCTTAAAAATTCAGTCAGGAGCTTAATTGATTCATCGGTATTTACCGCCGCTAAAGTGCTGATGATAAGGATGCTGACTTCAAAATCCGTATTGGGAGTAAGATCATGGGCTTCCCTGTAAGTTCTCTCAAGAAAGGCGTACGCGCGCTCATCCTCAACTCCCATTGTACGGATTGTGTCGATTGCGCTTAAGCGCATAAGCCTCAAAGTATTTTGAGATTCGAGGGATGTCGCGGCGAAAGTATAGCTTGCCTCATAAGCCGCGACAGCGACTTTCGCTTTGGAAGAATCAGGCAGTTTAGAGCGAAGTAGTTCCTGCCAGGCTAAGATTTTGATATTTGGAAAATTGAAGTGATCAAGTAATACTTTACTGATAGTATCGCTGATAACCTCGTGAAGAGCTTCTATCATATTATTGATTGCGGTGGAAGCCACAGCCTTTACATCGTCATCATACCACCCTATAGAAGCTAAAAAAACAGGCTTGACGCCGACCGGCTCACATAGCGCCTCCAGCGCTCTGACAAGAGCAGGCACTACGTGCTGCACCCTGATCTTAGCAATCGCGTCAGTAGCCGCCCTTGCATTATATTTATCAAGCAAACTAGCAAGATGACCGGCGTAATTTTTCGCGTCAACCTGTCCCATTGTATTGATAGCTTCAATCATGAGATACCCGTCATTCTGCATCTGAGAAATATCAAAGTATTGAAGTAAATTCCAGATATACGAAGCTGCCGCGGTATGCTTCTCCGCCGCAAGCCCTTGAAGAATCAGCGTTGCGGCTTCCTCTACCTGCGTTCTATAACGATGATGCGAGTAATTAGAAAGCCTTTGAATATAAACTCTTATGGCATTCTGATAAAAATCGCCGGTTCCTGTCAGATTTTCGTCTTTAACCATTTTTAAAACATCCAACATATCATTGATGGTTGAGTCAGATCTATTGTATTCCCTGATATAGAAAGACATATCCTGACTTTGCTGGGCAAAGACCGGCACCCCGATTAATAAAATTACAATAATTATAAATGTTCTTTTCATATCCTAAATATACCGCCAGTTATCAAAATTTACAAGTGGCAATTTTTGCGAAAAATAGGATTTACGCAACTTTAAACCGGGATACTTCCTTCATTAGGACGCCAACTTTCTCATGATTTATGTTCGCTAATTCATTGACCTCGTGGACAGCGATATTAATTTGATCCGCGCCTGTAGCCATTTCGTTCATGCCCCCTGAAATCTCCTGAGTAACACGCTCAAGGTTTTTCCCTTCGTTAATTACTTCTCTGGAGCCGTCTCTCATTTCTTCGGACTCGCTCTTTACATGGCGGGTAATATCGTTGAGGCTTCCAACGGCTTCCAATACTTGCTTGCTGCCCTGTCCCTGTTCTTCCATCGCATTACGGATATTTTCTTCCTGATCCGATACGGTCTTTATGTGATCGTCAATAACCTCGAATTTTTCAAGAACATTATTTGTCGACCTTGTAATTTTGTCGATTGACCCCTTTATCTTTTTCAAAACAGTGCTGATAGTTTTAGATTGAGTTGATGAATTTTCAGCGAGCTTTCGGATTTCACCGGCAACTACGGCAAAGCCTTTGCCCGCTTCTCCGGCGTGGGCGGCTTCAATAGCGGCATTCATCGAAAGCAAATTGGTCTGACTTGCGATATTCTCCATGACGGCGTTTATTTCCAATAAACCTTCGGATTCACGGGTGATTTCCTGTATATCCTGAGCTACATCCTGCAGACTGGTGCGGCCTACTTCCGAAGCGGTTGTAAGCAAGTTTACATTTTCCTTATTTTTTATAAGGGTGTTCGTAACGGATTGAATATTTGCAAGCATCTCTTCAATAGCTGAAGATGATTGAGAAACCGATGTTGTCTGCTTTTCAACCTGCTGGCTAAGCTTTCCGATGTTGTTTGTAATCTGTTCCATTGTGGCGTTTGTCTGTGAAACGCTTGCGCTCTGGCTGATCGCTCTCCCCTTAATACTTTGAATATTTGCCGTGATCTCGTTTACCGCCGCGGCAGTCTCTGTCATGTGAGCCGACAGATCCGTGCCTACCTTGGACAATTCCGTCGCCTCTTCTTTAATGACTTTTATAAGCTGTTTTATTTTATCCAGGGTTATGTTTAGATTGCGTCCCATGTTGCCGATTTCATCTTTTGATTTTGCCTCAATGGATTGGGTAAAGTCTCCGTTGCCGATAAACTCAAGAATTTTCTCCATTGATTTGATCGGAGCTGTAATGGAGCGGGCTGTCATAAAGATAAAAACGGTAATTATCGCCAGAATTACAACACCGGCTATTATCAATACCATCATCATCTCGTTCACGGCGGCCATTACTGTGTCGTAAGGAACAACTGTTACAGCCATCCACGCGTCCTCGTCGTTTCCAAGAACAAACGGACGGGTTAAGACAATCATTTTGGCATTATGCTCCTGCGAATCCAATGTTTCATGGAAGATAGTTCCGTCTTTTAATGACTGCATTAAAGCAGGCATTCGATTCCCGAATAATCCAGTCGCTTCCTGTTCTATCTTGTGTCCAAGCCGGTCTGCAGCGGGATGGGAAACAATTAAACCGCCGCTTGAGTAGATTGCGGCATATCCGTCTCCAAACGGCTTAATTTTAACTATCATTTCCTGAATTTCAGTCAATTCAAGGTCTACTCCAGCTACGCCAATCGTCCTTCCGTTCTTTTTGATCGGAACGGTAACGCTCGTGATCAATGTCCGCTTGCCGCCTACGGTTTCATAATAAGGCTCGACAAGATATTCCCTGCCTGTTCTCATCGGTACAACATAATATTCGGCTCTTGTGTAACCCTCAAGCGCGGAATGACCTATCACACCTTTGTCATTTGTCCAGTAACTAATAAACCTTCCGGTAGAGTCGCTTCCCTGAGTATTCACAAAAGCCGCGTCTCTGCCGTCAAGAGCATTCGGCTCATACACTGCCCATGCGCCCACAAAATCAGGATGTTTCCTCATCAGGGTATGAAGCATAAAATCAACCAGCTCTCGTCTATTTTCCGCAGTAGTAACTTCATCAATATATTCCATAAGACTGACTAAAGACCTGATTTCATCAAGAGGAACTTCCAAAAACGCTTTAACCTCTTTTGCAGTTACCTCTGTAATATTGCCGGCATTATCACCCGCCAACTTTGTAATTTCTTTTGATGAAAGCAATGTTGCGGTAATCGTTAAACCGCCGATTCCGACCAGATTAACCAAAGAAATGATTAGAATAAGTTTCACTCCAATTTTCATAATACCCTCTTTTTTATTGAATTTTTAAACAGAGAAGCTAAAAAAGTTTTTTCTTTACATCTACAATTGTAATACATAATAGCGAATAATGTCTGAAATAATATAGAAAAAATAATTTATTTATGGTTTTATTTTTCTTATTTTAATATATTGGAATATGTCTAAATAAATATATAATATCATTATATTAAATATTATTGTAATTTCTTTTTTATAAATGGCTTTTCTTACTGCTATAAATTTATAAAAATAAAATAGTGCATTTTATCCGGTTTCAATTGTTTAATTGTTAGGAGTATTTATGAAAAATATTTTGCTTGCGGTATTAATTCCGATTTTTTTATTTTCCGGCTGCCATGAAACAGAAGTAATTGAAGAAGGCAGATCGGCAATATTAAATCCGTTAGATGACGATCCTTCAGCGGTTGGTAAATTTGAAACAAGTAAATTTGAAGGATTCTGGCAGGTTACAAATAATCTGGAAGCGGATTGGAGCAGACCGCCGATATTGGACCACCCGCGAATGATATTTGTATTCAATAAACATTCTATTCAAATGGTTGCCGGCACAAGAGACACCGGGCCTAACGGATCGCTGTCCGAAATAAACATAAGCTGGCCTTTAAACGAATTTATGTATACCAATAAAGCAATTTATACGAAACATTATATAGAATATGATTTTTATAAATGGAGATGGGAATGGCTTAAAGCTAATTATAAAATGTCAGCAGACGGAAATTACTTACTGTTAGGAAAAAGCAGAATGGTTAAATTAGACGTAGAACCATGGTCTAAAGATGATATTATCGGCACATGGCAAAGATTTGAGCCGAATTTATATTATTTTCCTTATGACGAATATAATAACAATTTTTATCTATTTACATATACGGAAGACACATTGTATATTGATCTTTATTTAGACGGCGTTTTGGATACAAATTATTCCGGAGCAATTGCAATTGATTTAACGGATGAAGGTTATACATATACGGCAAATATAGAAGGCGTAGATCAGGAAATGTATGAATATTTTTATATAATCGGCGATAAACTGATT
>Ga0209755_10002621_pt1 | contig 24302 bp, 23 predicted proteins | sample TergutCo191P1_FD_187301 | JGI IMG/M metagenome (GOLD analysis project Ga0209755, IMG submission 187301) | Cornitermes sp. P1 segment gut microbial communities from Petit-Saut dam, French Guiana - Co191P1 (SPAdes) (version 2) | ecosystem: Host-associated > Arthropoda: Insects > Digestive system...
TTTTCCAGGGAGGCGACACCGGGGCGCTGCTTAAAAAAATACGCGGCATCTTTGAAACCGGAAAAAGTTTTAAACCGCAGGCTTGCCGTTCGGGGTCTTTTGAGACATATTATTTGGGGATGGGGAAGAAGGTATGAAGTATAAGGGCTAAATTTTAGCCAATGATAGAGGCATAAGAGCTGCTCGTAATAGTGTATTTCATGCAGTAAAACTTTAAACGTTCCGCTCCCCTAACAAAAATTCATATTCTATGGTATTATTCAAGCTGGTAAACAGATGGACTTTGACCAAATTCTGCAAAAGTACCGTGAAATTTCTTTCTCACAGAAGGATAAGGGCTACCGTTTTGAACGGCTCATGCAGTCATACCTTATGGCAGACCCTTATTACGCAGAGCAATTTTCAACAATCTGGCTTTGGAACGAATTCCCCTCCAGGGCGGACTTCGGTACAGGCGACAAAGATTTAGGCATAGACCTCGTTGCATATACAACAAACGGCGAATATTGGGCTGTCCAGTGCAAATGTTACCAGGAAGACGTATCAATAGACAAACCAAAAGTTGATACCTTTATTGCAACGTCCGGCAAGTCCTTCCATGACCACACAGAGGCAGGGAAAAGGGTAAATTTCGCCTATCGCCTATGGATAGACACCACCAAAAAAGGCTTTAACCCTGCGGCGGAAGCAACCATAAAAGACCAGACCCCGCAAGTAGGCCGCAGAGGTTACTATGATCTGCACGATGCCGCTGTTGATTGGAAGAAACTTGACGAAGGAAAAAAAGCCAGCCTCAAAAAATATGACCCCAAGCCCCACCAGCAAACCGCCATTGACGCTGTTCACAAGTACCTGAAAACCAACGACAGGGGAAAACTTATCATGGCGTGTGGTACGGGCAAAACCTTTACCAGCCTTCGCATTGCCGAAAAAGAGACAGATGAAAACGGCCTTGTTTTGTTTCTTGTCCCATCTATCGCTCTATTGGGGCAAACCCTGCGGGAGTGGAAAAACCAATGCAGTAAGCCCATACACGCAATCTGTATTTGTTCTGATACCTCTGTTTCAAAATCCGGCAAAAAAATTGAAAGTCCTGGATTATGGTCACAATTATTTATTAAAAACCATTGTGAGAATCTTGTAATTTGCACTACTGGAATTGGAACAACTAAAGATTTTAGTTTGTTAATAACTAATCATTTACCATGTCTTGATATTGTTGAAAAAGGCCAATGCTTTCCCCTCTACTGGTACGAAAAGAAAGATAGAGTTCAAGGCGGGCTTTTTGAAAAAGCAGAAGATGAATACCTTCGCCATGATGCAATTTCCGATTTTATTCTCGAACAGGCAAAAACCCGATACGGCCCAAAAGTAACAAAAGAGGACATTTTCTATTATGTATACGGCATACTCCACAGCCCCGATTATAGAAAAACTTTTGCGAACGACTTAAAGAAAATGCTCCCCCGCTTACCTCTTGTTGAAAAAGTTGCCGATTTTTGGGCTTTTTCAAAGGCTGGGCGCAATTTGGCAGATATACACTTGAACTATGAAGAACAAGAACCGCCAAAGGAAGTATTGATAAACGGCAAGCCAATGCCCCAAACGCCATTTTCTGCCAGCCAGTTAGTTGTAAACAAGATGACTTTTCCTTCAAAAGGGCAAAAAGACACAATCATATATAACTCGTATTTGACCATTTCCAACATTCCGGCTAAAGCTTACGGGTATGTTGTCAACGGCAAATCGGCTATTGAGTGGGTTATGGAGCGTTATGCTGTTACTGCACATAAGGAAAGCGGTATCGGGAATGACCCTAATGATTGGGCAAGAGAGCATGAAAACTCCCAGTATATTTTTTACTTGCTATTGGCGGTTATTACGATTAGTATAAAGACTGTGGATACTGTGGCAGAGTTGCCGAGGGTGGAGTGGGAGTGATGTTAACCAGAGATGAAAAAACTATAGCTCGTATCTTTTTCAAGCTCAAAATCTATGAATCAGATGGGACAGCCTTTGAACATCTTTTTACGGCTATCATGAACTATGCAGAGCCAGATTTCCAGCAAATAAAACCATGGGGAAATATAGGCGACCGAAAAAATGATGGATATATTAAATCTAAGGGGATATATTATCAGGTATATGCTCCAGAGGATATTAGCAAAACATATCCCGATGTTATAAAAAAATTGAATACTGATTTTGCAGGTTTATTATCGCACTGGGCACCGGTTAACGAGTTTTATTTTCTTGTTAATGATAAATATAAAGGCGTACATGCTGATTCTGAAATAATAATGAATCAACTTATTACTGATAACGAGCTGACCGATGGAGGAATAATTGCGGCAAAAGATATAGAAAATAAATTGTTTTCTCTCACAGATGATCAAATTCAAACTATTGTTGGGAATATTCCAGATCCAGCCAAAATACGCCTCGACTTCACTATATTAAACGAGGTCATACAACATATGATGGAACTTTCACTCGATCAAGCATTACCTCCTGATATAAAAATGCCTGATTGGGAACAAAAAATTCAATTTAATCAATTATCAAATGCAACTGCAATACGCTTGAACAACGGATTCTTACAAGTTTCTAATTTAAATCAATACTTAGATAACAACGGCAATTTTCTTGCAGACACATTGCGAGATAAGATGAATGAAATTTATTTGTTTGAAAAGCAAGCATATTCTGGTGACGAATTATTTTGGGCTATTGCAAGAAAGGCATCGCCCAAAAGCGAAGCGTCATATCAAGCTGCTGTCATAATAATTATGGCAAAATACTTTGAAGCTTGCGACATATTTGAACGTCCAGATGAGGTACAAAATGATTATGCCGACTAAACATACGAGCATTGAACAATCTTTTCTAGGTTTTGGTGCTCATATTTTAAAAAGCCTCGGAGATGGGTTTACCGATAATGGATTAACCATTGATGAATTATGGACGAACTACAATAGAGACTTTTCAACTGGTGAATACAATGCTAAACAAAGTTTCGATAATTTATTGCTCACAGTATCATTTTTGTTTTCTATCAATGCGATTTTTGATGATGATGGGAAGATAAAAAGATGCAACTAATAAAGGTTTATGCAAATAAGGAAAGTTTTCGCACGGTTGAATTTAACCCCTCTGGGCTAAATTTTATAGTTGCAAGGGAAAAAAATCCAGGGAAAAACGATGATGGAAAAACGTATAATGGGGTTGGAAAGAGCTTGCTTGTTAGAATAATAAATTTCTGCCTTGGAGCAAGAAAAGATAATTACGTTGGATTTTGTGAGAAACTGGGGGGCTGGGAGTTTTATCTTGATTTTACTATTGGTATATTAAAATTTACTGTAAAACGTTCAACTGATGAACCGCAAAAAATTCTTCTTAATGAAGAAGAATATAGCTTTGATAAATACAAAAGTAAATTACAAGAGCTTTGCTTTTCCATTCCCGATAATATTCAATATCTTTCTTTCCGTTCTTTGTTGCCCTTCTTTCTTCGTCCCTCAAAGGAATCTTATGCTGACTGTATGAAGCCTGCCGATGCCAAAACAGAATATCAAAAATTGTTATATAATGCTTTTCTTATCGGTCTTGATGTAAAGTTAGCGGAAAGAAAATATAAATTAAGAAAAGAACAGGAAAGTATAAAAAATCTAGAAAACAATTTTAAAAAAGATCAGTTGCTTCACGATTTTTTTATAGGTAGCAAAGATGTTTCTCTTGAATTAACAGAGATAAATGATCAAATAAAAAAATTCGAAGACGATTTATCAAAATTTCAGGTAGCCGAAAACTATCATGATATACAGCGTCAAGCCGATGAAATACACAATCGGCTATTTTCTATGAATAATGAAATTGTTATCTTGGAAAATAACATAAAAGATGTTGAGAGAAGTATACAGATAAAACCAGCTATAGCTATATCTGTTGCTGATTTACAAAAAATTTACAACGAAGCCAAGTTTTTTTTCAATGATGATGTTAAAAAGACTTTACAGGATATTGAATTATTTTATACAAATTTAACCAAAAGCAGGATACGCAGGTTGACAGAACAAAAAAATGAATTAATAATCTCTCTAGAGAGCAAAAAATCAGAACAAAAAAAGCTGCAACAAGAATTTGATAAACGAATTCAGTTTTTAGGAGAACACCAAGCATTAGATGTATTCCTTGCATTAAGTCAAGAGTGTTCAGAGCTGAAAGCAAAACGAAACGATCTATCAAAATATCAGGGATTGCAATATGAATATAGGGCAAAAGAACGACAAACAAGAAAAGAGCTCCTTGAATTGTCTGAAATAACAGATAATTACTTGGCAGAAATCGAAGAAAGCACTATAGAGATTAAAGATTATTTTAGACATTTGGCTAAATTATTTTATCCCAAAAATACTGCTGGATTGACTATTCAGACAAATACTGGTGAAAACCAACTTGCGTTTGAAATTGAGCCGCGCATAGAATCAGATGCTTCAGACGGTATAAATAGCGTAAAAATATTTTGCTATGATTTGTCATTATTATTTAAAGGAAAAAATCATAACATTAATTTCGTTTTTCATGACAGTAGACTTTATGACGGAATTGATGAAAGACAAAAACCTGTCATGTTCAAAATAGTTAAGGAAGCATTTTCTGATGCCAATAAGCAATATATTGCTACAATAAATCAAAATCAACTAAAGGAACTACAAGCAAATATGCCCCCCGATGATTATGACGAAATAATCCAAGATCATACTATTCTAACCCTAACTGATGATGATGACAGTGAGAAATTGCTAGGTATACAAGTTGACATCGGGAATAAATAGCTGCCGAGTACAACAATGTCGAATTTTTGCAACCATTGATTACAGAAAAAGTTTGACAAAACACATTGCCATTATGAACAAATGCACGGATAATTAAAGGAGCCAATAATGCCAGCAATATCTAAAACATACATCACCGAAATAAAACAAATCCTCAAAGAAGCAAGGGCTAAAGCCTATGCCGCCGTCAATTCTTCAATGGTGGAAGCCTATTGGCTCATCGGGAAACGAATAGTGGAAGAAATTCAAAAAGGCGGAAAAAGGGCAAATTATGGCGAACAAGTCATAAAAAACATATCAAAAGCACTTACCGCTGAATTTGGCAGAGGATTTTCAGAAAGAAGTATTTGGCAATATCGCCAGTTTTATCAAATGTTTCCAGAATTCCCAATTATGCGAACAATGATCGCACAAACGAAGCTTGCACAATCTATTAAACCTGATAATACTGAGAAAAACGTTAAAAATAAAGCTGATTCTGCGAACAGTGTTCGCAGAATTCAAAAGGAAAATTTATTATCTGCGCTAAACTGGTCTCATATTCAGCGAATAATGCGGGTAACTAACCCTGAAGCCAGAGCATGGTATTTGAAAGAAGCCGTCGAACAGACATGGGATGTCCGCACATTAGACCGCAATATCAGCACCCAATATTACGAACGGCTGCTCATGTCTCAAGTGAAGAAACCTGTAATCAAGGAAATGCAATCAAAGACAAAAAAATACCAAAAGGATAAGCTCGAATTTATAAAAAACCCGACAGTTCTTGAATTTCTCGGACTTCCCGGCAACACAGGATATAGCGAAGCAGTTTTGGAAAAGGCCATCATCAGCCACCTGCAACAGTTTATCCTTGAACTTGGGAAAGGCTTTGCGTTTGTTGAACGCCAGCAGCTCATACGCACTGAAACAAGCGATTATTATGTTGATCTGGTTTTCTATAACTATATTTTGAAATGCTTTATCCTCATCGATCTGAAAACCACACGCATCACACACCAAGACGTGGGGCAGATGGATATGTATGTCAGAATGTATGATGAACTGAAACGCAACGAAGGAGATAACCCCACTATCGGTATTTTGCTCTGCTCCGAAACCGATAAAGATATTGCACGATATTCAATCTTGAAGGGCAATGAACATCTTTTTGCAACCAAGTATAAATTGTACCTTCCCACCGAAGAAGAACTGCGGATAGAAATTGAGAGAGAGAAAGAATTTATCCGGCTGCAGTTAGAAAGCGGAATAAGCGGAGTACATACCTAATCCCCAGCAAACCCCATGCCGCGGACATCTGGTTCAACGCGCCTTTTTATGCTATATTTCCCGTAACAGGAGTTTATCAGCATGGCCCTTAATTGCGGTATTGTCGGGCTTCCTAACGTGGGGAAGACCACTATTTTCTCGGCCCTTAGTTCCGTTCCGGCGGAAACGTCAAACTTTCAAAGTTACAACAAAAATCCGAACCTTGGCATAGCGAATGTGCCGGACGCGCGCCTCGTGAAACTCAGCGATATTTTTAAGCCCAAGCGCACGGTTCCAGCCACGGTGGAGTTTATCGATGTCGCGGGGCTGGTGCGGGGTTCGTCCAAAGGGGAAGGGCTTGGGAATCAGTTTCTTGCCCACATTCGGGAAGTGGGGATAATCGCGCATGTAGTTCGCTGTTTTGATAACCCCGAAGTTCTTCACGTCAGCGACAAAATTGATCCCGCGTCGGATATTGAAGTCATCAACATTGAGCTGGCTCTTGCCGATTTAAGCACCATGGCAAAACGCCGGGAGCGCGCGGAACACACGCTAAAAGTGAAGGCCAAAGCCGAACACAAAGCCGCCGAAACCGTGCTTGCCGTGCTTGACAAAATCGAGGCGGTTTTGGAAAACGGAGGCGCGGTGCGTTCGGTTGAATTGAACGATGAGGAAAAAGCCGCCATTTACGACTGCCATTTTATCACCGCCAAGCCCATGCTCTACGTGTGCAACGTGGACGAGGACGGAATGCGGGCTGTTGCCGAGGGCGGCTCAAACGCAAGCGCGGCTTATGTGGAAGCGGTGAAGAAACAGGCCGCCGCCGAGGGTTCCGCAGTTGTGGTCATCTGCGGCAAGTTTGAGGCGGAGCTTATCACCATCGAAGACCAGGAGGAAAAGCAGGCGTTCCTTGAAGAACTGGGCCTTAAAGAACCAGCCCTTTCCTCCCTGATTCACGCGGCGTACGGCCTTCTGGGGCTGCGCACGTTTTTCACCACGGGCGAGGACGAGTGCCGGGCATGGACGATTTACGCCGGGGCTCCAGCGCCCAAAGCCGCGCGGGCCATACACACGGACTTTGAGAAAGGCTTTATCAAAGCGGATGTCTACACCTACGATGATATTGTCAAATACGGAACCGAGGCGAAAATTAAAGAGGCGGGCAAGTACCGCATCGAAGGAAAAGAATACATAGTACAGGACGGTGATGTCATGTTCTTTAAGTTCAATGTATAATTGAAGAATGCCCCTGCTGGCTGATCTTCACAATCATTCCTGCCTTTCCCCCTGCGGCTCTCTCGCGCTTTCGCCCCGTGCGCTGGTCGATATCGCCGCCCGCCGGGGAATCAATGTGCTGGCCTTAACGGATCACAATTCCAGCCTTAACTGCCCTGCGTTTGCGAAGCTCTGTCCTCCGCGCGGTATACTCCCGCTGTTTGGCCTTGAGGCTACCACCCAGGAAGAAATCCACATCCTCTGCCTTTTCGCGAATCTCCAGGCGAGCCTTGCGTTTAGCGAATACGCCTACAGCATACTCATGCCCTTTCCCAACAATCCAGAAAAGGCCGGGGACCAGGTGTACGTGGACGAAGAAGACAATATCGAAGGCGAGGTGGAGTATTATCTGGTGAACCCGCTGGATGTTAGTGTGGATGACATTGGCGCAAAGGTTGGCGAATACGGCGGCATGGTGATTCCCGCTCATGTGGACAAACCGGCTTTTTCCATGACGAGCCAGCTTGGCGTGCTGGTAAAAGGGCCCTGGGCCGCCGTGGAATGTACCCGCATACCGCCAACGGCAAACGGGGCGGCGCTGGATACCCTGGGCTATCCGTGCATCACTTCTTCGGACGCCCATTTCCCCGAGCATGTGGGGAGGCGGGCTTTTGCACTGGAGGCGAGCATGGAGGAACTTGCGCCGCACGGACTTTCCGGCGCGGCGGACATGGGCGCTTTGAGAAGGGCGCTGGCAAAGCGGCTGTTACGCTAACGCTATTTATCGCTTTTCAGCCCCGCGCCGCAAAGGGGGATAAGGCTGTCACCTTCAAGGCTGTGTGCCGATGTGTAGTCGAGGTATGCGGCGTAAACAGCGGCGGTGGTATGCTCCACATGGAAACCGCCGCGGCTTAGTTCCTCGCGGGCCGGTACGATGGCGGCTTCGGGCGCGGTGATGACAATGCGCTGCCCTGCGTATGCGGCGCTGTCCAGGATTTCCTTTCCCCGCATGGGCTTTCCGATAGCGATACCCTCGGCATGGGTGGGTTCGGGCGTAATGCCGCGCGGAACGCTGTCAGCGCCGTAAAGCGGGGCGCAGCGTTCGCTCTGCACGATGAAGAGGCGCGGCAGCCTGGCTATGCATCCGGCGGCATGAAGTTCGTTCAGGGCGAGCTGGCTGCCAAGAAGCAATGTGCCGTTACCCACGGGGATGAACAGGTTGTCAGGTATCCTGCCAATCTGCTCGTATATTTCATAAATGAAAGTTTTTGTGCCCTGATAGAACATGGGGTTGTAAACATGGTTGGCGTAGTAGCGGCCTTCGGTAAGCGCTTTTTTCCGGCAGGCATCGGCGGTTTCGTCGCGGCTGCCGTCAAAGACAACGCAGCGTGCACCGTGCGCTTCGATCATTTTGATTTTTGAGGGAGAGGTTCCCTTGGGCACAAATATTTCACAGCCAATACCGGCACGGGCGCAATAGGCCGCTACCGCGTTACCGGCGTTGCCGCTTGAGTCCTGCACCACGTTTTCTACGCCAATGGCTTTGCAGAGCCAGATGAGCGCCGCCGCCCCCCTATCCTTAAAAGAGAGGGTTGGCATGGCGTAATCGAGCTTGAACCAGAGTTTCTCACGGAAAGGCAGCACGGCGGTCATCCCCTCGCCAAGCGTCACATCTCGCCACCCGTCACCAAGGGGCGGCATAAAAGCCCTGTAGCGGAAGATGTTCCATTCGGCAGTATCCACCAGAGAGGGGGCATACTTTGGCGGCGTGAAATCCAGGCGGTAAAGCCCGCCGCAGTTGCAAAGGCTTTGGCGGGTATCAAGCGGGGCGGCAGCGCCGCAGGTATAGCATTTAAACTGCGCCATTGTGGTCTCTCCCTGAATTCGATTACAGTATGCCGTTCAATGCTTTTGCGGCTTCGCGCACGGTTGTTGCGCCGCCGTGACCGGGCAGCACGACCGTTTCAGCCTGCATTGAAAGGAGGCGTTTGAGGCTTTGGCACAGTTCGTTCCAGTCTCCGCCGGGCAAATCCGTGCGGCCATAGCCTCCCCGGAAAAGCGTGTCCCCGCTGAAAAGGACGCCGGCTTCTTCATCGTAAAAGCAAACGCTGCCGGGAGTGTGGCCCGGAACGTGCAGCACCTTTAACGGGCCGGCCATATCCCCTTCTTCAAAAAGAGTGTCCGCTTCCGGCAATGCTTCCCATCGGGCCTCCACATAAGCTGCCCCGATAGCGGCGAAACTCTTGCGGTGGGCAGCAAGCGCGTCCTTTCCCACGTACTGGGCATCCTGGCGGTGGATGCACACTTTGGGGAGAGGAACATTTTCCCCAAAAGTGCCGTTTCCGCACGCCTCAAACAGCTTTGCCAGAGCCGCCAGATGGTCAAAATGCCCGTGGGTGAGAAGTATATAGCGGGGAACACAGTTTAATTCCCGGATGCGGGAAATGATTAGTTCAGCCTCATCGCCGGGATCAATAACAGCGCAGGGCTGGGGGGATTCCGCTTCATCCAGCAGATAAAACCAGCAGTTGGTTTGAATGTCTCCGACAACAATAATATCAATTTTCCTTTCCATAAGATACCCGTATACTTCTAATTGATGTGCATTGTCAAGGGATTTAGTGTATGATGTAAGTATGCAATTTGAATTAACCGATGCGCTCATTGATCACATACTGTTTTCCATGGAAGACCAGAACGGGGAATTCCTTGTGGACACTGTTGAAGGTGTGGTAATAGGCGGGCTTGAGGGCCTGGATGATCTGGAAGAGGACACTGACGGTTCCCGGTATATCTCCCTCCCCGAATGGGATTCCTCAAGCGGTTTTGGGCTTATGGAGCATTTTGCCGCACGATTCAAAAACCCCCTGATTCAAAAGGAGCTGAGTGCGGCCCTGGATCGCGGCAGGGGAGTTTTCAGGGCGTTCAAAGACACCCTGGGCCGCTACCCGGAAGCTGAGAAACTTTGGTTTGCCTACAAAGAACAGGAAATGAAGCGGGAAGTACTAAGGTGGTACAACGGCCTGCGGGAAGAATGGGGCCTTGAAAAAATAGGCATGGAACCGGAAGAGACCGACGACCTGGTTCTGGAAGATTTCTGTTTCCGTCCTTTTAAAAAAAGCGATATGCCCCACGCCGAAGAACTGCACCGCCGCTGTCTGGAGGAGCACAAGGAAATGCTGGCGGAAGCCGGAGCGGACGCTTCCGCCGAGGCCATTGTCAGGGAGGCACAACGGGTTCTTTTGGAAACCCCCGGCGAAAGAGGTTTTGTCGCCAATTCCGGAAACGGCGAGTTCGCCGGATACATCACCGGGGCAGTTAAAGACGCCTCGCTTTACATACAAAACCTGGAAGTAAAGGCTGAATTCCGGGGCCTTGGTATTGGCGAAGTTCTCCTTACCCGCTTCCTTGACAGCATGAACCATGACGAAGTCCACCAGGTATTTTTGGATCTTCCCTCATGGGCGGAAGGTTTTTCCCGTGTTCTTTTGCGGGAATCCTTTAAGCCGTATACAGTGCGGTATTGGCTTAAACTTCGGGATCGCACGCCTTAGTGCCGTTAGGTGTATTCACCTGTCTTTGAGCAAGCGCGCAAGGCTGAGTATTATATGGCGGTCTCTGCTGTTTAAGCGCTCGGCGGCAAGCACGATTTCCTGTACATCGCTGTGCAATGAGGAGAAGGGCCGATCTTTTGCGGCGTTGATATTGTCTGTGCCGGTTACCAGGTATTCAACGGTAACGTCCAAAGCTCTTGCTATGCTAACGGCGGCCTCAGCCGAAGGCTTACAGGCAGGCGCACCCAAGTAACTGTCAATAGTTTTCTTTTTTACCCCCGAACGGGCAGCCAATTCCTTGACAAACATACCTGAATATTCCAACTGGGATTTCAAGTTTTCTCTAAAACCCATGTTTTTAGAATACGAGAAAACTAGTATTTAGCCTCTTGACAATCCTATTATTTTAGACAAAAATCGATATTAATCCGATTTTAATCGGAATAAAAATGTTTGCATACAAAACCAGCTTAGCAACAAGGTCAGACTTCATATTTTCGTAGGCACGCAGAAAAACTCACTGATGAGAATTTATTTAAGGAGAATTCTATGAAAAGAAAATTTGTCGTAATTGCCTTGGCTGCAGCGGTGGCTTTTGTCGCCGCTTCCTGCGGATCTGCACCAGCCCCCGCACCTGCACCAGCCCCTGCCGCCCATGTTGACCCAATAGGCGACTTTATCAGGGATGTGAGGCGGAACGCCCCTGAGGATGCCCTGCTGGGCATAGGAACCTCGACTCATTCAAACAGAGCCATGGCCAGAACCGTTGCGGAAACCAGAGCCAGAGCGGAAATAACCCGTCAGCTCGATGTAAGTGTCAGAAACATGATTACCGATTACATGGCCGGATCCGAAGCAGAGCCTGAGGCCTTGCTTTCATTCCAGGAAAACATTACACAGACGCTTGCCACGTCCCAGCTTCGCGGCGCGGTCATCCGCGATGAAATGAGCATTGGAGGTGAGCAAATAACGATAGTAATGCTTTCCAGTTCGAATGTCGCAAACGAAATTATGACCGCAAGTCAGGCCGCCTCCCAGCTTGCTCCGCATATGGGCTCCGCGCAGTGGGCGCTGGATCGAATGAACAGCGCTCTGGTAGAACAAAATGCAGCTCCTCCGGTAATCAGGAATCACGATTAATAACCCGGTATTTTCTGAGGCGGGTAAGCCGGATTTACCGTTGGTTGAATCCGGCTTCCTTAAAAAGGGGTACATGTTTTATGGGAAAATCATTCCTTTTCCTGTGTGTTGCTGCTTTACTGTCTGCTTGCACTTCATATAGCGTCATGGTGAAACACAGTCCTGCAGCGCCTTCTATGCAGTCCATGCAGGAGCAATGGGAATCCGGTATTTTTACCAAAAACTCGTATGGCGGCGAAATAGTCGTAATTGGGGTGTCCAGCAGACTGGTAAGGCGGACAGACGAAATTCTGGCGGCCAAAAACGATGCGGCGCGGAAAATCGCCATGTTTTACGGCATTAGCGGAATCGTGGAATCTTTCCACAGAGCCGGGGCGGGTTTTTTTGACTTTATCGCCGAATCCAGAATCAACATTGAACCGGCCATTACCGATTACACAAGACTCATTGAGCGCCTAACCTTTGATCCAGAATACGATGTTCTTGAGTTTTCGGGCGGTACATTAATACGTTTTACCTATTCGGCAGAGGCACCGCTCCTAAACTTCTCCAACACCCTGGACGCAAATGGCCGCCCTGCATGGATCGATCATCGCAATTTACCCAGCTTTGACGGCTATATGGCTGCGGTGGGGTTTTCGCAAAACCAGGTTTGGCTAAGAGATACCGTGATGCGATCTACCCAAGCCGCCGCCGCCTCTCTGCTAAAAATGACAGGCACACGCACTGAAACAGAAACCGTAGTCTTAAACGGACAGGCTGTAACGTATATCCACAGTAGAAGTGAAGGAAGATTTCGTAATTTCAGGATTATCGGGTTATGGATTGACCCGGGAAACATGTCCGTTTACACCCTGGGGATCGCCAGATTGTAAGAAAGAATATCTATTTTTTTATAGAAGAATGTGTAAGCAGTATGGAGGTTTATTATGCTTATGGCAAGATTTTTCTTTTTTTTAAAGACAGGTTTTACAGGGCTTTGTCTTGCTTTTATGATTGCTTCCTGTGCAACAACGGCCCCTTCCGCTCCCGTTGTAACAAGGCCGCAGGAACCAGGATGGGTTACCGGTGGGCCGCACGAAAGATTCAGCAATACCGCATACCTTACCGCTGTGGGCAGCGGCAGTTCCCGGCCGGCTGCGGAGCTTGATGCTTTTAGGCATCTTGTGAGCACATTCGGCGTAAGTGTACAGGCTGACATCAGACTGGCGGAAACATATCGGAGAACCGGGGCCATCGCTACACATGAAATTGCGATAGGCCAGGAAATAGTACTTGATGCCGGTATGGATAACCTTGTTGGAGCCGAAATAGGTGACAGATGGGAAACAAGGGGCAGAACTTCCACCAGCTTTGCTTTGGCTGTTCTGAACAGGGATAGGGCCGCACAAATATACACCGAAATGATAAGGGCCAACCTGGAAATGATTGACAATCTTACCAATATGCTCCCGGCAGAGAGAAACAGCTTGAACGGATTTTCCCGCTATCAATTTGCAGCAGTAATTGCCGACATGAACACCAATTATGCGGCGGTTCTTTCGGTTGTCGGCGCACCCCCCGTGCATGGGCTTAGAAGCGGAGACGATTTTCGCCTCAGCGCTCAGGAAATTGCCACTGCAATTCCAATCGGCATCAACATAAGAAATGACAGGGCCGGAAGAATTCAGAGCGCTTTTGCCGCTGCTTTTTCTGATCTTGGATTCAGGACGGGCGGAACCAATCCGCGCTATCTGCTTTATGTGGATGTAGTTCTCCTTCCGACAGAACATTCGGGACGAAATGTATTTGCGCGGATGGAACTCACAGCAAACCTCACCGACACCAGTACGGGGGCAGTTTTGCTGCCTTACACCTTCAACATCCGTGAAGGGCACATACATTTGTCGGAAGCCGAAAACCGTACTTTTATTGTCGCCGAGCGCAGAATCAACGACGAGTACAGAGATATGTTATCGAATTATCTTTCCCAGTTGATCCCGAGATGATGACTTTGGTTCACAATGCCCCGGTATGGGGTTTTTGAAAGGTATCTGCGGCAGCCAAAATGCCGCAGATACCCAAATTTATTTTGGAGGCTTTTTATGAGTAAAAAAATGTGGAAAAGTGCGCTGCTTTTTGGGCTGGCCCTTTTGGTTCTGGCAGGTTGTGCTACCAGGGTGAGGGTGGAGGCAGACAGAACACCAACCATGGAAACAGCGGGTATTCAACGTATCGCTGTTATGCCGTTTGCAGCCGGGGATGCAACGATTACCGTTGCTCTGCTTGGAGGAGGAGCAGCGCCGCCAACACGTGAAGCTGTGGCGACAACACTTACTGCCGAAATAAGCAGCCGAATTGAAGATACAGGCCTTTTCACTTTGGTAAGCCCTTCGGTTATTAATAGTGCCAGGGCAAGGGGTGCAAGTCTTGAGAATTACGCAGATGCGTTGTTTACCGGACGGATAACGAGCTTTTCCGCAACAACAACACAGGTACCCGATCCTACAGGGCGATTTGGCCCCTCTGATCGCCGGGTAGTTGAAATCAGGTTTGAGTATTTTTTTGAAAATACAAGAGATGGAACCATTCTCGGACCTGTCAGAAGAACAGGGCGTGCTGCTTCCCTCAGGCTGCCCACAGAAGCTATAGATGCAATGACAGCCCATTTACCAGGCCCTCTTGCCACGGTAGCTAATGCGACAGCCAGAATTACTTTCGGTACCCTTGCAAGTTATTCAACACTTTCTGACCGGGCTATCAATAATCAGCTTAGGTTTGTGTACCGGGATGTCGGCCCTCATACCATCATTGTTACCCGCACTTTAGAAAATGAACCCAATAGGGATCTGCGGCCGCAGATGAATGAGGCGCGCGCATTAATGAGAGGCGGTGAGCATGAAGCTGCTCTTGATGCCTATCTTGCCATTTGGGAATCATACGGAAGTGTTGCTGCCGCGATAAATGCTGCAATCCTCTTCGAAGTACTTGGCGATTTGGAAGACGCGGTATTTTTCCTGGAACAAGTTTATGTCGAAACAGGGAACGAAAGAGTCAGCCGGGTAATTGATGTGCTGAACGAAGAACTGGCGGAACTTCAGGGCGTTGCCGGTTTTGAAGATCCGCGAACCCCGGTAGAAGTTGTTACTGAGCATGCTCTCTTCGAAATAGAGGGTGTTATTGCTGCAGACGCAAACGTGTGGATTCAAAATGTTGCGACAACGTATCAACATCTGGCAAACGAGGTCGCTGACAGTATTGTCTACTCGTTCCTGGGCGCTGGCCGAACTGTTGTTGAACGGGGAATGATAGATTCTATTTTGGCCGAACAGGAATTACACATGACCGGCATGGTAGCCGACAGTGACTTTATAAGTATCGGTAATCTGGCCGGAGCCGACACGATTATTGTTATTGACATGACGGGTTCCGCTCGCTCACGTCGTTTGCAGGTTCGGGTGATGGATATTGCGCAGGGTACCTTGGTTATGCAGAGCGGCACGGGCGTTGCCTGGAGGCTGTAAGCATATAGATTCAAGCTTTTCATTTTCCTCCCGGGCTGTCCGGAAAACCAATTTCTTTCCGGACAGCCCTCTTTGTAAAAAGTGTTTTTCGATGGAGATTCTTGTGAAAAAAAAATGCAGACTACAGCACTCTATATTTATCATTGCACTGTTCGGATTCATAACAACAGCTTGCGGCAACGCAGACAGATTTGAGTCGCTGATACTTTCCGGCCAGATGTCGGAACTAACTGACGATGGCAGCTTTTTCCCCAGCGGCACCCTTAACGGTATACTTACAAGCCCTGTTGGCGGAGAAGGAACTATAACCAATGGCCAAATGAATTTTACCATCGGTATCCCCGATACTTCGCTCTTACAAAGCGTTAATGAATTTTTCCATGCTATTTTTGATCCGGAGGGATATAATTATACAAATATTACTTTCAGCGTTCCGGAAGCAAAAGTAATATCCTTTAGCGAGCTTAACGGAGAAACCGAAAATGGGGATGCTTTTATTGTCCAAAGAGTAGGAAGCAATTACAATGATGGATTACTTGAAACGGTGTCTTATGTATTTGCTGACAGGGATCTTACCATTACTGCGCAAGGAAGATCAGGAGAGGAAGACCATATTATTGCATTCAGTGATATTGAGCTGCAGCTTCAACAAGGCTGGAACGTTCTCTATCATAAAGTCAATTTTTTTGAATTTCCCTTTTTAATTACCATTGAAGTCATTAATCGTGATGGCTTCCCTTACAATGAACTTATTTGGACTAATTCCGCTGGAACTGTTATGAGGTAATGATGAAAAAGCATGTGCTTTACCTGTTGGTTTTTCTATCTGCCATGACTTTGGGAGCCCAGACTTCTGGAACTACCATGTTTGTATCGGCAAATACTGTAGATTTAAGAGCCTCATCCGGTTTTTTTGCCAGGGTTATTGGAACCCTCTCTTTGGGAGACGAGGTAACGGTTCAACAAAACCATGGAAGATGGCTTGTCGTGCGCAATACTTCGGGACTCCAGGGATGGGTTTCGGCGGATGCGCTTAGTAGTCGGCGGCGTGTAGTCCAATCCGGTTCCAATGTTACCCCTGCCGAATTTGCCCTGGCCGGCAAGGGGTTTAACAGCAGCTTGGAAGAAGTCCTTCGTTCCTTCGGGAATATAGACTATTCGATGGTTGATGCCATGGAAAGACGGAGTATTTCTTTGGAAATGCTTCTGGATTTTCTTGCGGAAGGCCGTTTAACCAAGGGAGATTAACTTATGCGAAAAACCTTTTCTGCAGTTCTGTTTTTTGTTTTTGTCTTTTGCTTTTTGGGTCTGACAAATCCCGCTTTTGTTGGGGCTCAGATAGATTGGCAAAGCGGAGGGCGAAACTTCGGAATGGGAGGCGGTAGTTTGGACATGGAGTCCCTTAGGAGGGATGCTGCCGGCGCTCTTGCCCTGATGGATGAGGCTTTAAGGCCTTCTCCCATTGAAATGACTCTGGAAGATGAATATTTTCTTGGCAGGGCTGTGGCGGCGGAAATTCTAAGAACATTCAGACCTTATACCTCCAATCCGGCGCTGACTGCGTATCTGAACAAGATATGCCTTGCTATTACAATCAACTCACCCAAACCAACACTTTTTTCCGGCTACTGGGTGGAAATCCTGGACACCGATGGAATCTACGCGTTTGCAACTCCCGGCGGCCACATTTTTATCAGCAGGGGCCTTATCGACATTGTCCCATCTGAAGATGCTTTGGCAGCGGTAATAGCCCACGAGGTAGCCCATATTCAGCTTCGTCACATGGCGTCAATTATGGCGGAAGAACACCTTGTACAGGAACTTCGAGCCGTTTCACAGCGAGCGGCTATCATTGCCGGACGCCATCTTACGGAACAGGAACGGACTGCCCTTTTTCAAGCCTCTCTGACCGCTTCGATAAGCACTTTATTCCGGCATGGGTATTCCCGTGAGCAGGAATTTGAGGCGGATCAAAAGGCACGGATTCTTCTTATAAACGCCGGGTATAATCCTGCGGCACTGGAAGAAATTCTTGGTATTCTCGATCAGAGGCATAGCCCCGGAAACCTGAGCAGAACACATCCTTCACCGGCGATGAGGATAGCAAACCTCAGAAGTGTTCCTCTCCCGGCGACTTCGCGCGTATACCTGGATCCAGCAACCATAGCCGCCCGGGCTTCCCGGTTTAACGCGATAGTGGGCCGATAGAGCAAGGGAAGCCTGCGCTTAAGCATGCGCCTGTTATAAAAATGGAAAGAATAAAACAGCCTGCCAAAAAATATCACAAAAATCTGGCTGCCATGACTATCATTCTGGCGTTTTCTGGAATGATAATTTTATGCCATTTGACAGGCGTTCTGGATCATATCGAATTCAGGATTTACGATCTCAGAATAAACCTTTTAGCCGGAAGTTCCCGGCCTTCCGATGACATTATCGTAGTCCTTCTGGATCAGGCCAGTATCGAATGGGGCCAGCGGGAACGCGGCTGGGGCTGGCCCTGGCCGCGGAAGGCATATGCGGATTTTGTGGATTTCATGAAACTGGGACAAGCCAGCTCTGTAGTATTCGACGTTATTTTTTCTGAGCCATCAATTTATCTGAGCTACCGCCAACACGAGCTTCTTGACACCGCCTCAAGAAGCCTGGAGGAAGCCCAAAGCGCCATTGAGGCAGGGCAGGCCGCCGAGCCCTTTTTCACGGACATAATGAATATTTTACAGAACCTTAGCGCCGGGGAAGACGATACTGCGTTTATCAAAGCCGGGGAAAGATCTGGCAACGTGGTGCATGGGGTTTTCTTCAGCACCCTGTCAGGCGATGTTTTCACTTGGCCGCCGATCATTGACGCGCCTCTTTTCACACTGGAAAATTTCGGTGCCGCCCTTTCACTTTTTTCCCTGTCGGATGAAGAAGGCATGGTTGGCGGACAATTCCCCATAGACGGATTAAAAACCACGGCAGCCGCTCTTGGCAGTTTGACAGGCCAGCCTGATTCTGATCACATAATCCGCCGGAAACGGCTCTTTACGTTATTCGATGGCAAGGCTGTTCCGAGCCTTTCTGCCGCCGCTCTCATGGCAGCCGGCAAGTGCGGAAACATTTTCTATGACGCACGACGGCGTTTGATACACTGGGGCGAACACACCATCCCGATAGACAGAGAGGGAAAAACACTACTCCGCTTCCGCGGTCCCCTAAACAGATACCCTGTTTACAGCATGTCCATGATACTGCAAAGCGCAGAAGATTACGCCGCCGGAAGGGAACCGCTGCTGCCGCCGGAAAACTTTCGGGACGCCCACGTATTCTTCGGCTTTTACGCGCCGGGTCTTTTTGATATTTTCCCCACACCCATCTCTTCCGTTTACCCCGGCGTAGGTATACACATAACCATGCTGGATAATTTGCTCTCCGGCGATTTTCTTGCAAGAGCCCCGGACTGGATTGCCGTGCTCATTATCGCCGCGTCGATCATACTGATGGTGATTTTGGTTCTTTACTCAGGCCGCGTTGCTGCATCGGTGGCGGGCCTTGCTGCCGTGCTTGCGGTTTTAATCATCGCCGGGTTTTGGGCATTTCACTCAGGCTGGTGGATTCCCATGGCGGCACCGATTATCGCTGCGCTGATGGCCTTCCTTACCGCCACCCTTTACAGCTACGCTACAGAAGGCAAGGACAAGCGTTTTATCAAACACGCATTTTCCCGCATACTCTCCCCAAAAGTTATCGACCAGATAATCGCCGATCCTTCCCATCTGAAACTTGGCGGCGAAAAGCGAAAGATGACCGCCATGTTTACGGACATCCAGCGTTTTTCTTCGATTTCCTCCGAACTCCAGGATCAATACGGCGAGGACGGCCCGACAGTACTGGTGAATCTTCTCAACCTTTACCTTACGGAGATGAGCAATATTGTCCTTGGCAACGGAGGAACCATAGACAAGTACGAAGGAGACGCAATCATCGCCTTTTTCGGTGCGCCCGCCTGGGTGGAAAACCATGCGGCCCTGGCCTGCCTCAGCGCCATACAAATGAAAAAGCGTGAAAGGGAACTGGTAGAAAAAATCATGAACCCGGAAGGGGATTTTTTTCATCCGTTAAACAATCTGATCACAGACAATGTTGTCCGCAAAGAGCGCCCCCTTTACACCCGTCTTGGAATAAACACCGGAGATATGGTAGTGGGATTTATGGGAACCCCTGCCAAGATGGATTACACGATAATGGGCAATGCGGTAAATTTGGCAGCCCGCCTTGAGGGAGTAAACAAGCAATACGACACCCACGGTATTCTGATAAGTGAATACACCCGCGACCAACTCGGCGAGGAGTTTATTGTCCGTCCCTTAAGCCGTGTTACGGTTTTTGGTATTCCGGCTCCGTTACGACTTTACGAACTTCTGGACACCCGCACCGATGCCCCGCCGTCAATGCCAGAGATGGTCAAAACTTGGGAAAAAGCTTTTGCCGCTTACGAAACCCGCAATTTTAATGAAGCGAAAAAAGTCTTTGCTGACATTTACCGAAATGACCCGCAGGACAGTGTGGCTAAATTCTATTTGAGGCGCTGTGGGAAATTCACGGCAGCACCTCCCCCGGCGGAATGGAACGGTGTGGATACTCTTACGGAGAAATAAAGGTTCCAACCATCGCTGCGGAGATTTTCTATCTTAAGTTTGTCAGAAACAAAATTGCAGTATGCCAAAAACGGCATATTAAATTCTGTTTTTGCACACTGCCGCAGAGTAAAAAAGAATTTGACAAGGTATAGATCGTGGTATATAATACGATGAGAGGTGCTGTAATGTTGTTTCCGGTTGATGAAGAATGGGAAGTATTTTTACATGGAGTAAATAGTTTTATTGGATAATATTAATCGTAGTTTAAGGGTGTTTTCAGTGTTAATATTTGGGTTTATCTTTATACTTTCAATAACTTCTGCATCAGAACGATCTATAAGCCTATTTGTTGATTTTTTGTTCGCAACTAAATCTTCTTTATGAACATACTTCACATCATGAGAATTAAGAAGATTAATGAACTCTTTGAATTCTTCCGGTAGTCGCATTTTCCCCATAAAAGCACTCTCTTAAATATGTTATGGTTTCAAATTTTTCATTCCCGAGAACAAAAAGACAATATTCACCATCAAGTATTTCTGCATCTTTCATTGTTCCACAAAAGACTTCTTTTTTTTCCACTATTTTTATGATTTCAGAATTATCTTCATTTACTTCTTTTGACAACATATTGGTTGAGTCCATGTTTATGTGTACCATATTTTATACCCCTTGTCAAACATTGATTGCGCCCTTTGATAAAATATGCTAAGAATATCACAGGAGTCACCAAATGCAAAAAGTATCAAAAGACACGATTATTTACGCCATGAGCGCGCAAAACAAACCTGTTTTGCATGCAGAGCCGGGAACGCAAATTCAGTTTGAGGCATGGGACGCTTTGCATGGCCAGATCAAACCCGGCAAGGGCTTTGAGGGCCTGGATTGGAGCCGCGTGAATCCCGCGACCGGCCCGGTTTATATTAACGGGGCGCAGGCGGGTGATATCCTTTCGGTAAAAATCGACAGGATAGAGGTGGAGCAAACGGGCGTTGTCATCTGCGGCAAAGGCATGGGTGTGATGGGGTCTTTCTTGCAGGGGAACGCGATAAAAATCGTCCCCATAAAGGGCGATGTGGCGCATTACTCCGATACCCTGCACCTGCCGCTGAACAAAATGATCGGCGTGATTGGCGTTGCCCCCAAAAGCGGCGAGATTTCCTGCGGCGTGCCTGACTTGCATGGCGGCAACATGGACTGCAAGGAAATCAGGGAAGGGGCAACGGTGCTCTTGCCGGTGAATGTGCCGGGGGCGCTGCTGGCCATGGGGGATTTGCACGCGCTTATGGCGGACGGGGAGATTGGCGTCAGCGGGGTGGAAACAGGCGGAACCATTACGGTTACCGTTGACATAATCAGGGATAAAGATTTGCCCCTGCCAATGATATTGAATGACACGCATGTGATGACCCTCGCTTCCGATGCGGATTTGTATGCAGCGGTAGAAATGGCAACGGCAAACATGATCGGTTATTTGACAAAAACTGAAGGCTTTACAATGGAAGATGCCGTGATGCTAAGCTCTCTGGTTGCCGATGTAAGGATTTGCCAGGTTGTTGATCCGAAAAAAACAGTCAGGGTTGAGTTCCCGAAAAAATATTTGCAAAACTGAAAGAAGGCCGCGCGGTAACAGCGGGTGCAAGTCTTTCCGCGCCCGCTGTCTGCTACTTGCCGGTACGGAGTTCCGCCCGGAACACTGGCTGGCCGGTATCGGGCCTTTTTCCCTCGTACGCAAATCCGGGCCCTTCCGACTGGGGATAATCCGCCGCGTTTTCTTCAGCGGAAAGCCCACTGTTTGCAAGGGGGACTGTCCACAGTTCCACGGTTTCGCAGGGCAGCACTTCGCTTAGGTAGTTGATATCAAGCCGTATCTGGTTTGCCTCTGTAAGAATATCCATGTCTGTGACGTCCTGTATCCACTGGATATAGCGGGCATTGTTCGCGTGGCCGTAATAGTCGATGTCTGAATAAAGGGCAGCGCGTTCCATTTTTTTTGCCAGATTTTCTCTGGGGGTAAGGCCGGCAGGGCTTGCGGGAAAGGCATCGAGCCCATCGTTGGACGGCAGGTTTTCCATAACGGCCTGCGCCCTCAGCGGCCTGCGCTTTTCAATGTCCAGCACAAGCCACCCTGCCCTGCCCCGGACAGCAACGGCATTTTCCGCATCCCGGATTTCGTAGTCTCTAAGGGCAAGGAGTTTGTCCCAGCGCCGGGGCCAGGTGCTTACCCGGATGGTTTCCCCGTATGCGGGACGGCGCTCAATAAAAAGCGAAAGCCGCGAAAGTATCCAGCCCTGCCCTGCAGCGGCCATGGCATCCCGCCCCACGCCAAGATCAGCGGCATGGCTTATCGCCGCTTCCTGAAAAAAGCTAAAGACGCTCGCAAGAGTCAGGCGGTCGCTGCGATCTATGCTTCCATAACGGATAGGGACTGTTTCATGCCAAATGTCTAACATACAGGTACCTCAAAATCTTAATTCGCCATAAGTATATAGTTAACTTACAAAGAATTGAATTGCTTATCAAGTATGTAATGGGGCTGCGGGGGCCTCAACGGGCGGGGCCCACTCCGAACGAAAGGTTGAAGCCCGACGGAACCAGCGCTTCCCATTCGGAAAACTCAAACATGTCCATGTCTATTCTCATAAAGAAAAGGGGTTCGTAGCCGGGTATTGGGTTAAGGTTGTTCCGAATGTTGAGGAACGCGGGGTTTACACCCGGTGCGTAAATCTCCGAGGACGGGCGCATGCGAATCATGGTTTCAGGGTCGCGGGTGAGTATGTCCCAGGCCCGCGCGGAGTCGGCATAAAGGCCCTGGGCGCGGGCGCGGAAGCGGTTGTCTCCGGTGCGTTCTGTCAGGGCTTCCAGGGTTACGCCAAGGTTGTTTTGGGCGACCATGATGCGTTCCACCAGCTCAAGGCGTCTTGGGTCATCGGTTGGCATGATGGGGGGGAGTCGATCACGGTCTGCGTAAAGCATTTCAAGGAGCTGGTCATAAAAGCCCTGCGCGGCGAAATAATTGCCCCGCAGAAACGAAGCGTTTCCCAGAGCGTAAAGGATGCGGCGGTTCAGCGGCATTTCCCGGTGGGCAGAAAGGAAGCGATCAAGGGAGGGGCCCCACTGCCCCAGGTGATAGTAGGCGGCTCCCATGCGGAACTGGATTTCCGGCGGGGCCCATCCGTTCTGCTCGGCAAGGCGGTAATAATTCAGGGCGGCTTGCATGTTACCTTCCCTGACAAAGAACTCCAAGTCTCCCATGTTTGCGAAAAGTCTGCCAAACTCCGGGGCAGGGTTCAAAAGGCGGCGGGCAAGCGCGTCCTGATAAATGTTGATGCCCCTTGCCAAATATTCCTCGGCAGGGAAGAATTCCCTGTGCCTGATGAGGATTTCTCCGTAGCGGCGCAGGGCGTTGATATGCATCCTTATGCGCTGCGGGCTTTCTTCCGGCGCGGCTTCAAAGACCCTTAGTCCAAACTCCAGGGTAAGCCTTTCGTCATGGAGATTATTAAAATACTCATAGTACCTGGCAAGATGATAATACGTTTCCGGCAGCATGGGATCCTGCCGTATGGCCCTGAGAAGGATTTCCCGGATTCCGCCGATATTTTCCAAAAACTGATTTGGTACGCCCCGGATTTCCTCCATCCGCTTGTCCAGAAAATAGCCGCCCATTTCCGCCAGTGTGGCGGAGGAAATCCTTCTTCGCTCGGAAGCCATAAAGTGGGACTGGAGGGCCAGCACTTCCCCAAGGTTATCGGTTCGGATAAAAAACTTGAGCATGCGTTCCAGCATAAAGTCGGAGCGGCCATAGCGTTCTATGATTGTGGCGTATGCTTCCCGGGCGTCTTCAAAGCGGGAAGGATCATGCTCGCCCCAGGCCAGGGCGTTATCCCCCAGGGCCAAAAGTCCTTCCCTATCCATGGGGGAAAAATCCAGGAGATTGTGCCTGAGAATGCTGTCCGCCCTTTCGTGGTTCCCAAGGACAGTGCTTACCATGTGCGCGTATTCAAGAACCGCCTCCTTTGCGGGAATATTCCGCCTGTTTCTCGCGGCTGTAAAATGAAGCAGTTCCTGGTACTTTCGTTCCGCCAAAGTGAATTGCCTGGCTTCCACGAAAGCCCGTGCGTATTCATAAAACCATGATTCCCTTGGGTGGATTCTGAAAGCCTCCCAAAACCGTTCGTTGGC
>Ga0209755_10002622_pt1 | contig 24300 bp, 23 predicted proteins | sample TergutCo191P1_FD_187301 | JGI IMG/M metagenome (GOLD analysis project Ga0209755, IMG submission 187301) | Cornitermes sp. P1 segment gut microbial communities from Petit-Saut dam, French Guiana - Co191P1 (SPAdes) (version 2) | ecosystem: Host-associated > Arthropoda: Insects > Digestive system...
ACGGAAACCCGCAGCCTGTAGTGCGCGATGTAGACGCTTATTATGCAGACGGCGTTTTTTATGTTACGACATACGCAAAATCAAACAAAATGCAGCAAATTGATAAAAATCCTGCGGTTTCAGTTGCAGTCTGCTTTGGATGGTTTACTGCCATTGGAAAAGGTGAAAATCTTGGCTGGGTATTAGATCCAAAAAATGCCGGGTTAAGAGATAAACTCCGTACAGTTTTTGCCGAATGGTACGACAAAGCAAATAATGAGAAAGACGAGAATTGTTGTATTTTAGCAATTCGTCTGACAAAGGGGACACTAAACATAAATCATTGGGAAAAATTATACCACATGGACTTTGTGAACAAAACAACTATGGAGAACAGCGGAGTTTTCTAAAAAAAGTAAAAAGGAGATATGTAATGAGAACTGTATTAAAATCAATGCAAATGGAAAAATATGAAATCCCAAAAGATGTAATATCAAAATTTGAACATATTATTGAAAAACATTATATTCCAAACAAAGGCAGCAGGGAAGGTGATAATAAGTTCAAAGAAGCAATGGAAAAATATCTTTCTAAAGAACAGCTTTTTCATCTTTGGGAACAGCATGGAGGTTGTCCGGGAACTGGTCGTGATAAAGAACGTAAAGCATTTTTTAATGCTCACGCTGATAAACCTCTTCATAAAAAATTGGAAATATTTTTAAAAACTATAGGAAATGGATATAGTACAGCATCATCAAAACCTATAATATTGGATACAGATAATAATCTTTTAATTGTACCATTTACTTGTAATCATGGTTTCAAACATATGCGAGAAGGAACAATTACTACTTCGCTTCAATTTTATTATGAAAATTGTGCGGGCGGACGTTTATATGAATTTCAAAAGGCATTAGGAATAAAATTAAAAATTAAATCAGTTGAAGTGCCTTCAGATATAAATTTTGAAAACCCTGTTATATTTACGTTTGACATTATAGGGTAAAAAATATAAAAAAAAGCGCCTGACCACTGCTTGCTTGCATAGTGGCCGGGCGCCTTTCCGAAAGACGTACATATTTGCTAAACGGCAAATATGCAGCATAACGTTATTGCAGTAACGAAAGAACCGATTGTCCTCTCTGATTAGCCTGTGCCAGCATTGCTGTTCCAGACTGTGTAAGGATCATGTTCTTGGTGTATGTTACTGTCTCATTCGCCATGTCTGTATCGCGTATGCGGGATTCGGACGCTTGCAGGTTTTCTGCTCCAATATCAATACCGCGGATTGCGTGTTCGAGGCGGTTCTGGTAGGCGCCAAGATCCGATCTTTGCTTATTGACGATCTTTAACGCCCTGTCAAGGGTTCCAATAGTACGGTTGGCGCTGTCCGGGTCTAACAGTGAAATGAAGGTATCATCACCAACATTACGGATACCAAGACCTTTTGTTGTCATAGTGCCGACAAAAATTTGCTCACGCTGATCCATGTTGGCGCCAATATGCAGCCACATAGACGCTGTAACCACATTTTCGCCGACTGGCCGGCCAAAACGACCTGTCAACATATTCATTCCGTTAAATTGCGCATGCGATGCAACCCGGTCAATTTCATCAACTAGCGCTGAAACTTCAATCTGCATGTACATTCGGTCTTCATCGGTATAAATACCGTTGGCGGCTTGCACTGCCAATTCACGAAGACGCTGTATAATGTCCTGGGATTCCTGTAGGTAACCTTCTGTGGTTTGAATGAACGAAATGCCATTCTGGGCATTTGTTGATGCCTGGTTTAAACCGCGAATTTGAGACCGCATTTTTTCTGATACAGCAAGCCCCGAAGCATCATCACCGGCGCGGTTGATGCGTAGTCCGCTGGACAGTTTTTCCATGTTTTTATCCAGGTAATTCTGGGTAACTTTGAGGGACCGGTCGGCAAACATTGCACTTAAGTTATGATTGATTATCATATAATCACTCCTTTGGCTTTTTCGGCGTCGTTCATACGCCGCGGCTTCCACGCCGTGATAAAATTCCTTATGAAATACCCAACGGGCTCATAATCCAATACAGAGGGGAGCTTACTTGTAAAACTTTGTATTTAGTGTGCTAAAAGTACTTCGTTTGAAAGCATCCTGCTTTATCAACCGCTATACCTTTATTTATTTCTCCCACATCATTATTAATATCGGAGTTGCAACAAAGACCTTTAGGGAATTCTATAATAAATTGACATTGTTATTTTTCCCATGTGCTCTTTTGTACGGAAGCGGCGGCAGCGGCGAACTGGCATATCAAGAATGAATCAATAATATAAAATAAAAAAATTAATAAATCCTCTGGCTATTGACAATTTTTTATTTATTAGTTAAAAAGCTGCTAATGAGTAAAACACATCAATACATGCAATTCGCTAAAAAATACGGACCTTTCGCGCTGGTCGCCGGGGGTTCGGATGGATTAGGCGCCGCTTTCGCTGAAGCACTGGCCCAAAGAGGATTAAACCTTGTTTTAATAGCGCGCAATAAAGAGCGCCTGGAAGCAACCGCTGCCCGCATCAGAGAAAAATATAAAATCGACGTAATTAGTATCGCGGCGGATATGGCGGAATTTGAAAATGTAAAAAAACATGTAAACGATTTACAGGTCTCTGTCGGGTTATTGGTTTATAACGCGGCTTATGCTCCCATCGGGTTGTTCGAAAACACAAGCGAAGAGCATTTGTCGCTTGCGTCCGCTGTCAATGTAAAGGCGCCGCTTTTGCTCGCGAAGCTTTTATCTGAGCAAATGATCAAAAACAAACGAGGCGGCATTGTATTAATGTCATCGCTTGCGGGAGCGCAGGGCAGTCCGAATCTTGCGGCTTACGCGGCAACCAAAGCCTTTAACGCAGTACTTGCCGAAGGTTTATGGAAAGAACTAAAGCCGCATGGTATCGATGTAATCGGCTGCTGCGCAGGCGCGATACTTACGCCCGGTTACAAGGAAGCGGAAAAAACAAAACCCGCTCCGGGAACAATGACAGCCGGCAATGTGGCGGAAACAACCTTAAAGAATCTTGGTAAAGGACCAATTGTTGTCCCCGGAGGAGTAAATAAATTTGCGCGTTTTCTTTTTACGCGGCTTTTAAGTAAAAAAGCGGCAATAGATATAATGTCAAAAAACACAGGAGGATTATCGTGACATTACAAATTATTATTTTTGGATTTCTTACTACCTTAATTGCATACGCAGGCATCACTCTTCTGCATGTAATTATTCCTGTAAAAAGATTGAAAGGTTATGTGAAACAGGACAAAACCGGCGAGATATTAAATTACCGCATTAACGGAAAAATTGTTTTGCCTTTAAGCATTATAATCTGGTTCGCTCTTGGATATTTTGATATCGTTCCGTTTGACTGGCTGTATCAGGTCAGGTGGCCGGGTCTTATAAGCGCGGTTGTCATCGGGCTTGTGTTTTCATTTATCCTCGTGTTAAAAGTTCCGTCAACAGGAAAGCCGTTTCTTGCTGATTTTTGGTTCGGACGAATCTGGAACCCTCAAATTGGTAACGGGTTTATCGACGCAAAAATGTGGTTATATTTAATCGGAGCCGTAATGCTTCAGCTTAACGCGCTTTCATTTGCCGCGCACCACTTGCAGACCACGGTTAACTGGGAAGGTAATGCGCATTTTAGTTTCTGGCAGGCAATTTTTAACAGTGACAAAATCAACTGGGGCTTTATGCTCGGCGTAGCAATGACGTCATGGTTTTGCTGGGACTATTTGATTTTTGAAAAAGTTCATGTCTATACTTACGATATTTTTGCAGAGAGAGTCGGCTTTAAATTGGGTTTTGGCTGTTTGACTTTCTATCCGTATTTTTATGCAATTCCGCTTTGGGCAACTGTCAATCTGCCCAATCCAAATTATCCAATCTGGGTAACAATTCTCTTTGCGGGACTTTTCCTCTTTGGATGGACATTCACCCGCGGCGCAAATATGCAAAAATACTTTTTCAAAACTGCGCCCCAAAAGAACTTTCTTTGGATGAAACCGGAAACAGTAAGCGATGGAAAACACAGCCTGCTTGTCAGCGGCTATTGGGGCGCAAGCCGTCACATCAACTATCTTGGAGAAATAATTCAGGCAATCGCAATTGCTCTTGCGGCGGGTTATCCCGGTGTTTTTCAAGTCTGGCTGTATCCGGTTTATTATATTGGTCTTCTGTTCACACGTCAGGTGGATGACGATGTTATCTGCAGGAAAAAGTACGGCGATCTCTGGGACACCTACAAGAAAAAGGTAAAATACAGGATAATTCCGTTTATCTGGTAGTTATTTTTCTTTTTTTGGATCTTTCCCGCAACTTGTTCTTGAGCCGTCCTTACGGTGATATTCCATGCAGGCCTTGCAGTCGCCGTGACGGCTGCAGGGATATGTGCATTTACAACTATTATTTTTATCTGCCATGTTTATCTCCTTATAAAAATCACTATAACATATTTTTTCTTGATTGTTTCTTAAAAATCAATTACAATGTAATAAATAACTACAATATTACTTCGTTGGTAAAATCAAATTAAGGAGACTCTCTATGAAAGCAAATTTGGTGATAGGGATTGTTACCCTTGCAGCTGTTTTGGCTCTTGTGACTGCAGCCATAATCGGATTTAATGTCTGGCAATCATTTCAACTTGATGGAACAGTCAGTATAGAGGGTGAGCCAATGCTTGGAAAAGTGGTGACAGCAAATACTTCCGAACTTGGCGGCAGCGGTATAATCACATATCAATGGATGCGCAACGGGCAGCCCATTGAAAATTCCAACAGCGCATCATATTCGCTGCAAAGCTCCGACAAAGACGCGGAAATTTCTGTAATTGTAATCCGCTCTGATAATCGCGGCAGCGTCACGAGCGAGCCTGTAACGGCTGAAGGTTATGTTCTTGGCGGCACAGGTCCTGGCGGCGGTATTATTTTCTATCAAAATCTTAATGGTTTTACAATGTCCGATAATAATGAAACTGTTTATCACCTTGAAGCCGCGCTTACTGATCAGGGAACGCAGCTATCGTGGGTTAATGCCAGATTCGCTTTCAGCAATTTACCCGGTACAGGAGTTGCTTTAGGCGCGGGCAGGGGAAATACAGCCGCAATGCTTGCCGCAGATCCAAATTCTCCTGCTGCGTTAGCCGCAAAAAATTTCAATGGCGGCGGACAGAACGATTGGTTCCTGCCCAGTCTGGAAGAATTAGGTCTTTTATACAGTCAAAGAAACCTGGTTAATATGAATACAGGTTTTTATTGGACTTCCTCGCAGAACAGCAACTCCCGCGCATGGGAACAGAATTTTGCAACCGGAGCTACAGCGGGTAACGCCAAAAGCGCTCCTCCATTGGATCCCGATGCTTACTACGACGAGTGGAACCCTGCGCCGTCTGCGCGCGCAAACAATGTCCGCGCCATAAGAGCTTTTTAATAACAGATCTTTTAAGTAATTATAAAATGAGCAGATTCAAATCTGCTCATTTTTTTTATTCCATGCTTGACAATACCACTTAAAAAAAGTATAGTGCTTTTCATGCGCAAGTTCGAAGTCATTTCTCCATTTAAACCTGCAGGCGATCAGGGCGAAGCGATTGCCGCGCTTGCGGACGGCATTAGAGCAGGCGATCAATACCAAACATTACAGGGCGTCACAGGATCGGGTAAAACTTTTACCATGGCGAAGCTTATCGAAGCTGTGCAAATGCCCACGCTGATCGTAAGTCACAACAAGACGCTCGCCGCGCAGTTATACCGCGAGTTTAAAAGTTTTTTTCCGAATAATGCGGTCGAGTATTTTGTTTCCTATTACGATTACTATCAGCCGGAAGCATATGTAGCAAAGAGCGATTTGTACATCGAGAAAGACGCTTCCATAAATGACGAGATTGAGCGCATGAGGCTTTCCGCTGCGCGAAGCATGATGGAACGTGAAGATGTAATTATTATAGCGACTGTTTCGTGTATCTACGGCATGGTAACGCCGGATGTTTACAGAAAGATGACAGCCACTTTTTCCAAAGGCGAAACCGTAGATGTCGATTCGCTGATTCGCCGTTTTGTCGAGCTTCAATACGAGCGCAACGATGCCGTCCTTGAGCGCGGACGTTTTCGAAGGCGCGGCGACACGCTTGAAATTTTCCCCGCATACATGGAAGAAGCCTACCGCGTCGATCTTGATTGGGACAAAGTTGAGCGTATCCGCCGTTTTAATCCTGTGTCGGGTGAAATACTGGAAGAACTTGACCGCGCCCTGATTTATCCCGCAAAACAATTCGTCATGCCAATTGAATATATTCAAAACGCGATGGACTCCATCAAGCTTGAGTTAAAAGAGCGCATCAAGTATTTTCAGGACAACGGTAAAATAATGGAAGCCGAACGCATTAAAACCCGCGTTGAGTACGATATCGAAATGTTAACGGAGATGGGCTACTGTTCCGGCATAGAAAATTATTCGTCTTTGCTGGCGGGACGTAAGCCCGGCGAATCTCCGGACACGCTTGTTGATTATCTTCCAAAAAAGCACCTAACGTTTATCGATGAAAGCCATGTTACGCTCCCGCAGATAGGGGCAATGTACGCAGGCGATCGCAGCCGTAAGCAAAGTCTTGTTGATTACGGTTTCCGTTTACCATGCGCTTTGGACAACCGCCCTCTTCGTTATGACGAATTTGCCGAGCGTCTGGATAAAACTGTTTTTGTTTCCGCCACGCCGAGCAAGACCGAAATTGAGCAGTCGGCGCGAGTCGTTCAGCAGTTAATACGCCCAACGGGTCTTTTAGATCCGGAAATTGAGGTGCGCCCGAGCGAAGGTCAGATGGAAGACATCTACGGCGAAGTGCAAAAACGAATCAAGGCTGGAGAGCGCTCACTTATTTTAACGCTTACAAAAAAAATGGCAGAAGACCTGACCGATTATTTATTGGGTCTTGGTTTAAAGGTTCGCTACATTCACAGCGAAGTAGAAACAATCGAGCGCGTAGAAATTCTTACGCAGCTTCGTCAGGGCGAGTTTGATATTCTCGTTGGCATCAATCTTTTGCGCGAAGGCATCGACCTGCCGGAAGTTTCGTTTATTGCGATACTCGACGCGGACAAAATCGGCTTTTTACGATCGCTTACAAGTCTTGTGCAGATAATAGGACGCGCCGCGCGTAATGCCGCGGGAAAAGTAATTATGTACGCCGACAGAATGAGCGACGCGATGGAAAAAGCAATCGCAGAAACAAATCGCCGCCGCGAAATTCAGGTTGCGTATAATACAAAACACGGCATAACGCCCGCGACAGTTAAAAAGGCAATCGCGGAAATACTTACGCGCCATATCGAAGAAGCGGAACACACTGCGGGCACAACCATCGAAGTCCTTAAAAAATCTTTCAATGTGCTGATCCCTGCGCAGCGCAAACAGCTCATTAAAGCTCTTGAAAACGAAATGCTGGAACACGCAAAAAATCTTGAATTTGAGCAGGCGGCGGCGATTAGGGATGAAATTATGCGTATCAAAGAAGGCGCTTAACTGTTTGTTACCGCGTCTATATGTATAGCAAGCTCTTTTAATGCAGAAATAAAGTCTTGTAAGTTTTCGTCTATAAAAGCAAAGTCTTCTTCTTTGCCGGCTTTTTCAAGAGCAGAGGCTTTTGCGGATATATCTTTATCTCCTATTACAGCCAATACGCTCTTTAATGCGTGAACATGTATAATAAAAAGCGGCAATGTTTCTTTTGACGGCGTTACCTGCAATACGGGAAGGCGCTCATCAATATCATCGCATAATTGGAGCAAAACGTCCTTGTACATTTCTACTGTGCCGCCTGTATATATAATACCTTGTTTTACATCAACACCGGGAATAACTATTGATGAATCATACGAAGAAACATCTCCTTCTTCGTTTACTTCCAATTTTTTTTCATCCGGTATCCATTGGTCAATAATTTCGTCTAATTTATGAAAATTAATCGGCTTTGCAATAAAATCATTTAATCCATTTTCTAAATACATTTCTTTTATTCCGGCTATTGCGTTTGCAGTTAACATAATAATTGGAATGTTTTTTTCTGTTGATTTCTCATTATTTTTGTCTTTTTCCAGGGCGCGTATAATCGCAACAGTTTCCATTCCGTCCATTTCAGGCATCATATGATCCATAAAAATCAAATCATAATCATGCTGCTTTACCATTTCTATCGCTTTTAGACCGCTTAAACATGTGTCAATCTTCGCCTGAAAAAATGATAATAGACCTTCAGCTACTGTCAGGTTTGTGCTGATATCGTCAACAACAAGGATTCTTACGTCGGGAATTATAAATTTTACCGCGTACTTATTATCCTCATTTCCGATTAAATCATTTGTTTGACAACTTACATATTTAATTGCACCTTCCGATTCAATAACCTGCGGAATTATTACAGTGAAAATACTGCCCTTGCCGTATTCGCTTTCGGCGCTTATAACTCCATGCATGGCGTCACAGATACGTTTTACAATCGCAAGACCAAGTCCCGTTCCCTCAATACCGCGATTTTTCTTTACATCAAGCCGCGCAAAATCACCAAAAAGTTTTATTTGGTCTTCGCGTTTTATACCCATGCCTGTGTCTCTTATTTTAAAATTCAGCCATATTTGCCTTTCAATTCTATTTTCAACAGAAATTGATAAATTGATTTCTCCTTTTTCAGTATATTTTATCGCATTGGAAAGCAGGTTAATTAATATCTGCCTTACCTTGACTTCATCTCCGATTAGATTATCAGGAATATTATTATCAACATCAACATTAAAAAGTATCGGCTTTTCCGCAAGACGCACGCTAATTATGTTTACTGTATCGTTTATAAGCGATGAAAGAGTATATTTTGATGCAACAATCTCCATTTTACCGGCTTCAATTTTTGAAAAATCCAAAATGTCATTTACAATGGACGTTAAACTATTACCGGCAATTTTTATGTCTTTCGCATAACTTAGCGCCGTTTTGGAAAGATCGCTTCTCATAAGCAATTCCGCTAAGCCGGTAATTGCGTTAATTGGCGTACGTATTTCGTGACTCATGCTTGCAAGGAATGATGATTTACTTTTATTTCTTTCATCTGCGCGCATTTTAGCCATAGAGAGACGCAGGAGCATGGATGAAAGAGAAATGGAAAGAACAAAACCAAGAAGAATCAAAATAACTGCTGATGTATATAAATCTTTATAAAACTGATTAAACGGCGCAATAATTCCAATATACCATCCGTTAAAAATTTTTCTAAAAAAAACTATTTCGTTATTCCCGGCTTTATCTGATATTCTGCGAGCAAGCACCTCGCCTCCGCCAAGAAGAGTAATGGCGATTTCTTCATACGAACGGCCAAGAATCTGAAGCTGCAATCCAATGACCTCGCTGTCAGGATGAGTCATAAGAGTCATGTTTTGATTAATAAGAATTCCGTAACCGCCTGACGCTATTTCGAGTGAATTAACATATTCAGGAAGCCAGTTAACATTTATATCAAGCGCAAGTATTCCAATTATAATATTATCTTTATCAAAAATATTCCTAACAACGGAAACTATTGTTCCGCCGGTAAGCCAATCAATATAGGGCGTTGTATAACCGACATCACTGCCGCTTCGCACAGCAATTTGATACCATGGCCGTGTTTGCGGTATATAATCGCTGCCGGGATTTAAATTGATGCTGTCAATAAAGTTATTGTTTATATATGCATATATACCGCTATAGCTAAAAAGCCCGTCTTCGCGCTGCTGCAGCCATTCTGTTGTATTGGTAAGGTAATCAAGAATTTCCTGCTCAGAGGCGTTTTCCTCCAGCATTCTGTGAACAAAATGATAATTATTCTGTAAAATTGTCTGCGCTTCAAAAAGGCCCGTTCTAACATTTGCTTCGGCAGTAGAAATCATTTCTTCGGCTCTGTCTAAAAGGCGGCCGCGAAGAATATCTCCAATAAAAAAATAAGCCGTCGCTATCATCAATGTAAATGCCAGAAACACAAAACCAATTTCCCGGAAATTACTTTTTAAAATTATACTCCACTTATACAAAAATGACTTCATAAATTATCTTATCACATTTATATTTTTGTAGTACCAATTAATGTTGTTGCGTATGTCATTGTCGGAAAAATCTTCTCCTTCTCTGCCGATCTTTCTTCCGTCATTTGTTTCGATAATTCCGCTAAAAACATTAAAAACACCGGATTCAATACGCCGTCTCTCCTCATCAAGAATATCAAAAGAGCCGGACTCATTAAGCGAAGGTTCAAAATTAATTCTTCTGTTTAATGGAACAAGATCGATTATACCGTCATTAAGGGAGCCGAACCACGGCGCAGCATTAAATGTACCGTCAATAACGCTTCGAACAAGCATTGTATAATATGCGCCCCAGTTCCATATTACAGAAGTTAAAACAGAATCGGGAGCGTCTATGCTCATATCAGTGTTATAGCCGATTCCCCACACGCCGGCTCTCTGCGCTTCCAACTGCGGATTTGCGGTATCGCAGTGCTGTGTAATAACATCGCAGCCTGCAGAAATTAAAGTGCGCGCCGCGGACGCTTCACCCATTGGGTCAAACCAGCTATGCGTTACCTTAACATAAATTTGAGCATCAGGATTCACTCTTTCAATACCCATCGCAAAAGCGTTAAGCCCACCCGTCACTTCGCTGTTGTCTAATCCCCACGCAGCCACAAAACCAATTTTGTTTGTCTTGGTTTGCATTCCGGCAACAATGCCCGAAAGATAACGCGCCTGATAAACTCTGCCAAAATAATTGGTAAAATTAGTATCGTTATATTTATAACCTGTAGCATGAGCAAAAATAACAGAAGGATATTCAATCGCAAGTTTTTCACAGATATCCATATAACCCCAACTGGTTGCAAGAATGATGTTTGCGCCCTGTGCGATAAGTTCCCTGATACGGCTCTCAATATGCAGAGGATCAAGATCGTCCACATTGGTTCTGTAGAGAACCTGACTGTCCGATATCTCCAGAATTTCTTTCATCTCTTCTATACCAGACTGATGAGCGTACGAGTAGCCGGAATCCTCGACAAATGGGTTAGTTATATGTATAACTCCAATTATAATTTTTTCTTTTGCCAGAGGCGTTCCCGGCACCCATGCTTTTTCATTACACGATGAGAAAACAAGGGTAAAAATAAAAGAAAAAATTATAATATAATCTTTCACCATCATTAATAATATTGCCTTAACAGGAATTTGTCTATAACGCAATTAGTTATTCTCATTTTACCTAACTCCTGCTCCGCGCATCATGGCATCAAGATATGTATCAGAATCAAATGTATTTGTGGTCCTTAACAATAATCTAAATCTGCCGCCGTCATCCCATACAATACAGGGAATATTCCTTTTTCTTGCTTCATCTACGTAGAATTCTGCCCACGCATCACGGATAGGTCCATCTTTTTCTCTGCGAGCGCCAAATTCACCAATGATAACGGGAAATCCATTTCTGACGTATGTATTATAAGCGAGGGTCATTATACTGGTTATCTGACTTCTATTATGAGACCAGGCATTATCGCCGGGATATTCATGCGCATATAAGAATGGAGTATAAGCATGTATGGAAACAATAATTTTATTCGGCACAGGATCAACAGGTATAACCAAACCATTCATGGCGTTTTGTTCTGCCGATGCGCCGTAAGTATTAACCATTAAAATTCGTTTGTCATTATTTCCGCCGCTTGCACGCACCGTATCAACAAAAACCTGATAATGCCTGTTTAAATTCCTTTGTTCAGAATATTCGCCGCCTTGCCATTCATACGAAGAGCCTATCGTTCTTGGTTCGTTTAAAGCTTCAAAAATAAGTTTTTCGTTATAATTTCTAAATTGAACTGCAATTTGCGACCATACTCTTTTAAAGACTATCAGTGAATTATTAACGCTGCTATTGGTAAATTTAAATATTCTCTCGTCATGGTGAGTATTTAAAATGATGTACATGTCATTTGCTTCCGCCCAATTTACAACTTCGGTAACGCGGGCAATCCAATCTTCACGAATTATATAATTTTCATCTAAAACTTTAAACCATGTAACAGGTATTCTGATTGCATTAAAACCTGCGTTTTTTATTGTAGAAATATTCTCTTCTGTCGTACGATGATTAACCCACCTGGTTTCCAGTGTTAGGACAGGAGTGTTAATATTATCATTACTGTTATGCGCATCAAATGTATTACCAAGATTCCATCCAATTTTTATATTACTGGTCAGATTTGCTGCTGTCGTATCTGTCCATGTCTGAATACTTTGATGTCCCGGCTCTATCACATAATCGCGCAGCGCAGGCAGGTTTTCTTCATCTATTGGATCATCTAAAGGCGTTTCCCTGCAGGCAAAAAATGAAAAACAGATTACCAGCGAAAAAGTAATAACGAAAAACCGTTTACAGATACGAGAAAATAACATATCGTCCTCCAAATAAAGGAAATTAAAACTTTATTATATATCATTATATGGTAGTATTATTACGGGTTGTCAAGGAAAATATCAGCGGCAAATATGAAAAATTGGTTTAAAATAATGAATAACTCAATCCATATGGAGATAAAAGCCATTCCTGGCGCTTCAAAGACCGAAATTTCCGGCATTAGAGACGGCCGCCTTTGCATACGCATTGCCGCCGCGCCCGAAGACGGCAAAGCAAACGCCGCTTTTTGTGAATTTTTAGCAAAAACCCTTGGCTGCCCTAAACGCGATATTGTCCTTGTAAAAGGGGAAAAATCGAGACTGAAGACGGTCTCCGTTCCTGCAAGCTGCGAGGATAGGTTGAGGGAGATAATTCTCTAAGCTTACACTTCAAGTATCAACAGCGTTTTCGGATCCAGCCTCATCGCCATCGACTTTGAAATTACCGATCCTCTGTCCTTCGAGATCGAAAGTTCTACGTGATCGCTCTTTGGCTGTAAGACGACAGTAACATCAATGTTATCCATAAAATTACCGAGTACTACAGGGATGTTATCTTTGTCGTACGCTGACTGCGAATCGTCTTTTACCGAGCAGCTGTACCAAACGCTCACGCCAAGTTCTGTCGCGAAGGTTTTTACCGCGGAGATGCTTTCTTTTTCTGCGCGGGAAAAATCGAAACCATCAATGATAATTGAATCAGCTTTAAAACCGCCTTCGATAATCATCGCTCTAAGGCTCTTTATAATTTGATCCTTGGTGACGCCGTCTTGATTAAAGTTCATTAAAACGCGGTTTTTAACAGTGTCGTTTAGTATCTCTGAAGCGTTTTCGAGATTTTTTTTGTTTACAAGTTCGGTAAAAATATCTTCGTACCACAATGGCACATATTGAGTGTGATGTCCCAAATAAAAAGAAACGTGAATTACTTTTTTATCCTGGAGCAGCTTGTCCAGACCAAGTTGTACCAATACCGACGTTTTCCCAACTCCGGTAGGTGAAGCGATGACTCCGATTTCCCCGGCTTTGAGTCCGCCGTTGATGGATTGTTCAAAAATGCGAATTGGGCTGCGCTGAATAAGTTCTTTTAATACCATTTTATTTCTCCTTTCGCTTTTTCTCGGCTTCGGCAATAAGCGTCTCTGAAACACTCTGCGGCACTTTTGCGTATTTTTCAAACTCCATCGTAAACTCCGCTTTACCTTGAGTGAGCGAGCGCAGTGTCGTCGAATAACCGAACATTTCGCTTAACGGAACCTCCGCCTCTACGCGGGAGAAAGTGCCGTCCTCGACCGACGAAGAAATTATACCACGCCTTTGATTAATTGAGCCAAAAATATTTCCCTGGAATTCTGTCGGTCCTTCCACCGAAACTTTCATAATCGGTTCCAGAATGCATGGCTTTGCCTTATTGTATGCTTCGCGGAATGCGCCGAGTGCAGCCTGCTGGAAAGCAATGTCCGATGAGTCAACAGGATGGCTTTGACCGTCGTTTATTAAACAGCGAATATTGACGATTGGGAATCCAATCAAACTGCCTTTTTTAATCGCTTCCTTAAAGCCCTTATCGCAGCTTGGCACATATTCTGTAGGAATCGAACCGCCTTTAATCATATCGACAAATTCGTATTCACCCTCGGCATACGGTTCCATATAACCTGCAACGCGTCCAAATTGACCTGAACCGCCAGTTTGTTTTTTGTGGGTGTAATTGAACTCTGCTTTCTGCGTAATCGTTTCGCGGTAAGCAACCTGCGGCATACCGGTTTCGACTTCGCATTTGTATTCGCGGCGCATGCGCTCAATATAAACTTCAAGATGAAGCTCGCCCATTCCCTTGATGATCGTCTGGTTTGACTCTGGATCGACATATGTCTGGAAAGTGGGATCTTCTTTTGTAAAGCGGTTAAGCGCTTTTGCCATCTGGTCTGCGCTTTTTTTATCTTTAGGATTGACAGCTAACGAAATGACCGGATTCGGCACAAACATTGATGTCATCGCGTAGTTCAAGCCGCCGCCGCAGAAAGTGTCGCCGGACGCGCACTCAATGCCGAACAGCGCAACGATGTCTCCGGGGGCTCCTTCGTTAATGTCTTCCATACTGTCGGCGTGCATGCGGACAAGACGCCCAACTTTGAATTTTTTTCGCGCTCGCGTATTTACAAGTTCTTCACCCTTTTTGAGTTTACCCTGATAAATGCGCACATACGTTAGCTGACCATACTGACCGTCTTCAAGTTTAAAGCCAAGCGCAACAGTGGGATTTTTTTCACTGCTGTCAAGCTCAACCTGTTCCTCGTTTTTATCCAAATCGAGAGCATAATTTTTTACTTCCGTCGGGTTGGGAAGGTAATTCATTACGCCGTCCAGAAGCGGCTGAATCCCCTTGAACTTATAAGCAGAACCAAGCATGACGGGAACAAATTGTTCCGCAAGAGTTCCCTTGCGAACTGCCGCATGAATCAGGTCTTCCGGAATATCGCCGCCGTCAAGAATTTTTTCCGCAAGCTCGTCGCAGAACATCGAAAGCTCATCAAGCATTTCTTCGCGGTACTTTGCCGCGTCATCTTTTAAGTGCGAAGGAACCTCTGCAAGGCGAATTGTTTCGCCCTGAGGTCCGTCAAAGTAAACGGCCTTCATCGTTATTAAATCGACAACGCCCTCAAGTTTGTCTTCAAGCCCGATGGGAATTTGAATCATCACCGCGTTAAGTCCGAGTTTTTCTTTAAGCTGCATTCGCACTTTAAAAGGATTGGCGCCTGTACGGTCGCACTTGTTTACAAACGCAATACGCGGAACATGGTAACGTTTAAGCTGACGGTCAACAGTAATCGACTGCGACTGAACGCCGCCGACCGCGCAAAGCACAAGAATCGCGCCGTCTAAAACGCGAAGCGACCTCTCAACTTCGATAGTAAAGTCAACGTGACCGGGTGTATCGATAACATTGACGGTGTGTTCTTTCCAGGTAACCTGAGTCGCAGCGGACTGAATCGTGATACCGCGTTCGCGCTCAAGTTCCATATGATCCATGGTTGCGCCGACGCCGTCCTTGCCCCGGACTTCGTGAATAGCGTGAATTTTCTTGCTGTAAAACAGAATACGCTCCGACAGGGTAGTTTTACCCGAATCGATGTGCGCACTAATACCTATATTACGCATTTTGCTGATGTCAAAGCTCATATTTTAAATACTCCTTAAATTTGCCTGCCTGACCTTTCGAGAGTGTCAGGTAATAAATGCCTCTATACGGTAGAGAATAGCAATATATGCAAAGAAATTCAAGTGGAGAACTCTTTTTTTTATATAAATACCCCAAGCGTCATTGACACTTTTCGCCCGTACTTTGGGGAATTAATTTAGTTATTAACGAGTTTTCCACAAGTATATCTTTTAAGATGATATTTTATATTCACAATGATTTAATGTAACTCTAATATTTAAAAAGTGTAATTCCTTATGTAGCAAAGAATTAGCATCTTTTGTTATTTGTAAATACCGGAATATTGGATTAAATGTATAAATATAGATACACCGGAAAAAAGTTATCTACTTGTTTTCACAAGTTTTCCACAGGCAGAGGGTGGTTTTTAGGTGAGGCGTTGCGGAGACTTGATATTTTGGTTTACTTCCATATATATTCTATACATGTATTCAACCTATACAATAAATACAGATGAACTAACTTCTCAATTTATTACGGCTTTACAGCAGACCTATCCAGGGAAAAAAGTCGAAATTTTTGTTCAAGAAGCCCAGGATGAGACTGAATACCTTTTAAAAGACGCACAACTACTTACAGCCATTGATGATATAAATAACCGAAAAAATCTTGTTTCTGTCTCATTAGAAAGCCTATAATTATGGAAATTCAATTCCAACAATTAGCTTTTGATGATTATCAAAAATGGGCAGTTGAAAATAAAAAAATATTCATGAAAATTAGCGGTCTCATTAAAGAGATCACTAGAACTCCCTTCACTGGTACTGGTAAACCAGAACCGCTAAAAGGCAGTCTTTCCGGGTTCTGGTCACGACGCATTACGGACGAACATCGTCTTGTTTATAAAGTCGAAAAAGATGTTTTATATATCGCCGGCTGTAAATCCCATTATAAAGGGTAAATAAGCCCTGACTGAAATTGTAATAGCACTTGCATTAGATCCAGATAATTCAACCCGTCTGCCATTTAGCCAATACACTGCTTCACTTTCAGAAATGGTTTGACCAATTATATCAAGGATTTCTCCGTTGACATAAAAATAATAATGTCAGTAATTTATCTTAATTCTCAGGCAGCGCTTTCATCTTCTCTTTAAGTTCCAGAAGCATTAAATCGGCGCTTGCATCGGACTTTTCGAGTTCTTTGAATTTTCTTTCCAGGTTGGAATCATTGCTCATGTCCTGAAGTTCTTTTGAGGCGTCGGCCATTGCTTCCATGTCATCAACTTTGGCTGCCATGCGATCGAAGGCATCAAAAGCGCTGCGGTTGCCGGAAACGCTGGAAATGGTGTCCTGGATTTTTTGCTGGGCTTCGGCGCGTTTTGCACGGGCAATAAGAAGGTTCTTTTTACGCTGGGCTTCTTCTATCTTGTTCTGAAGTTCTCTTAAACTTTCCTTTAGCTGATCTACAGATTTTTTCTGGGCTTCCCATTGTTTTTGATATTCAGCGGCTGCGTTGTCGTATTCCTGTTTTCGCAAGAGGGCTTCTTTTGCAAGATCGTCTTTGCCGTTGGTAACAGCAAGCATCGCTTTGCGCTCCCATTCTTTTGATTGTGCAAATTGATTGTCTTTTTCGCGTTCAAGTTTTTTTTCGTCAGCAATTGCCATGGCAACGGCTTTTTTGGATTCGATCAGCTGTTCATTCATCTCTATGATGAGCTGGTTTAACATTTTTTCCGGTTTTTCTGCCTTGCCAATAAGCGCGTTTACATTAGAGGCGATTAAAGTTTTAAGTCTCGAAAAAATACCCATATTCAGGCTCCTATAACTTTTCTAAAGAAGAAAGCATCCTTAAGAAGCAACTTCCATTGAATTTTATTTTTCTCTATACCTGGAAAGAATCGGATAATGTTCGACCAGCGCTAAACTAAATGAATCTAAAACAGCCCGAAAATCCTCATAATCCATTGTGTCGTAATGCAGAGTGTCAATTAAAACAATTTTATTTTTATCAAGCGCATAAGCGCCATGAACTACGTCCGAGGCATTTAGCTCAAGTAATTTTGCGTACAATTCCAAAAGATTGTTTTTAGGCGCATTCATTACATCTGCCCTGATAATTACCATAGGCTCGGCCTGCATAACAGCGACTCCTTGCAATGAACGTTCTTCGTCACCTAACAGCCAGAGATTTTTATCAACCTGCTGATATGTAACCATCATATCAATAAGATACTGTTCTATTTTGCTGTTATCTGCCATACCAACTCCTATCCGAGTAAGACCTGACCGGCTTCATCAATAGCCAGAATACTTTTACACTCCGAACAGCGAAAACGTCCGGCTTTAACTGCTTTTAATTTCTTGTAACAAATCGGGCATGAAACCACTTTTGGAAAAAGAGACGGTTTCTCGCGAATTTGATCCGAATTGAAAAAGCTGATGGAATCGTCAAGGCTCTCTCTGATATTAAAAAACTGGGAAAACCCAAGAAGCTGGAAAACTTCGTAAACTTTCGGTTGAATCTCCAATAAAACAAGATCTCCGCCCTGCGGTTTAACTGCTTTTAAAAATGTCGTAAAAGAACCAATACCTGTAGATGAAACATAATTCAAACTGCCGCACTGAAAAATCAATCTGACAAAACCACTCTCTATCGCCTTCTGGACTCGTTTTTGAAAAAAATTGGAATTATAAGTATCAATATACCCTGTCAGTGTCAACATGAGACATCTTGGTGCATCATCGACTTTGTCAAGCTTGATTTTGAGACTGTCATCTTTCTCATCATCGAACCCCTGAACTATATCATTGTTATTCATGTCACTTCCTTTAAGATATACCCCAACCACAAACTGCGGAGAGGATAGATCGCTATGATTATAAAAATTTTAATCAAATTTGTCAACAGTATGCTATAATTCTCAATGTTTTTACAAGATGTCAATTTTATTCTTAGCAGAGTATCGGAAAGCGGAAATGTGGGTGCAATCTGCCGGGTTATGAAAAACATGGGATTATCCGGGCTCAGGCTGGCTGATCCGCAGCCTCTGGTCCCGGAACAGATTTATACCAGAGCAGTTAATTCCCGGGATATCTGGGAAAATGCCCGTATTTATGACAGTTTAGCGGCAGCAACAGCAGATTGTTCAATTATAATTGGTACCACTCGCCGCCGCGGTCAAAACCGAAAAAGCGTTTCCATGACTCCCAGAGATTTGGCGGCATGGCTCGCAGAACGATCCGTTAACGCCGGATCAGCCGCAATTGTCTTTGGCAACGAACGCACCGGCCTTGAAGATGCCGAGATTGAGCTTTGCAATTTTGCTTCCCATATTCCGGTTTGCGAAGCTCAGCCTTCACTCAATCTTTCTCATGCTGTTCAGATTTATGCTTACGAATTGTTCCTTGCGATGGAAACGCAGAATGCCGTCAAGGGTGAGTGGTCTGCAATGAATCAGGCAGAAATTAAGTCGCTGATTGATTCGCTTCCATACCCAAAACGCGAAGACCCTGTGCGGTTTTTACATGACATTATTGCACGCGCAGGATTGTCGCAGAGTGAGGGGAAGCGGTTTGGGGAGTTGCTGAAGAAAGCGGAGAGGGTAAATTGAGATGACTGTCATCTAGTTACAAAAACATCGTCATATAAACAGGCAAATGGATTATATCGTCTTTTATCATAAAATCTTTGGTGTAAATAATGTAGGAATCTCCAGGTTTTAATTTGGAAAATTTGCGTCTGAATTTGTCCAACGAAGAATGAAAACGATAACTGCCTGATTTAACTTCGACAGGGCATATCTTTTTTCCTTTAGTGATAAGAAAATCAATCTCTATCGAATTTTTCCGGTTAAGGTTGTCGGATCTTGAGTAAAAGAAAAGGCGATGTCCTTTGCTGCGAAGCATCTGAGAAGCGATATTTTCCACTAACATTCCTTCGTTTATGCTTAGTTTATCAAGAAGGATGGCGCGGTAAAGCTCGTTATCTGAATAATCGTTATCCCAAAATGTGTGCGTAACCAAAAGTCCTGTGTCTGCCATGTAAAGTTTTTGCGTGGAAAAATCGCTGCTTAAAGCAAGCCCTACATTGGGATCCGTTGCGTTAAAGCATGGATTTGCTATCATGCCGTCGTTAAGCCACATGAACGCATCTTCGTATCTGCGCGAGCGGGCATCTTTACCAATTGATGACAACTTGTATTTTTTTTCTTTTTTTGAAAGCTGCCCCGGCAAAGCGTCAAAAATTGCGGTTACCTTGTTTTTATAGGTGCCTGCAAATTTGGCAATATCGCCGCGGTACAGCGTTAAAATTTGTTTTTTTATTTTATCCGCCGCGGCAAAATCTTTATGCTGTACATACTCGCTTACAGCCTGCGGCATTCCGCCGACTAACATATACTGCCTAAAATCATTCATTACTTTTCGGTGCAACGCCTGCCCAAGCGGTTTTTTTTGTTCAAAGCAGGATTCCAAAAGCGGAATGGTAGTTTCATTATCCATAGCCCATAAAAATTCTTCAAAATCCATGGGAAACATTTGAATTTCCTCTTCTTCAGATGGAATCAAAATATCCTGAACATTTTGTTTTAACGATAAAAGAGAACCAGTTTCGATATAATCATATCTGCCGTCGGCAACAAGATATTTTAAAAGCTGCCGCGCATGGGGGTATAATTGCACCTCATCAAAAATAATCAGACTAAGCTCTTTAGAGCTTAGCTCAGCCGAACTTTTTCCCCGTTCATAAAGAGGCGTATTAAAAAATGCGGACAATTTGGTAAAAAACATATCGAGGTTGGCGCTGTCATTTTCGAAAATGTCCTTAACTTCCTTTGAGACATTCCCAAAATCAATAAGAATCATGCTTTTATATTCGTTTTTCCCGAATTGCCGGCATAAAAAACTTTTACCCACGCGTCTTGCGCCGTTTAGGAGAATAACAGTTCTTCCATTGCTTCTTTTCTTCCAATCCAGCAGTTTTTGATAGGTTTTCCGGTGAAAGACCATATTTTACCCCTGCCTTAATATTAGTCTTTTTGTCACGAAAAAGCAAGTTAAAAAAACCAAAATTGTCACGAAAAAGCAGGTTGAGAGGAGGTGAAAATGTCACGAAAAAGCAGGTTGGTACAGGTTTTTGGTTATTATTTTATATTATTTTTCCCAGCCCAAGCACTGAGCGTTAACAGAGCATTTTCCTTATCAGCCAAATTGAGTTTACGGTACAAGTTTATCAGTTTACGCTCTGAATCGTTTAAATTTTCTATTTCGATTCCGGTTATCAAATATTCTGCTGTTACATCAAGCAATTTGGCTATTTTCGTCCCTTCTTCCAGATTAGGGTATGTTTTACGAGTCATCCATTTCCTGAATGTACTCAAAGGAACATCGATTTTACCGGCAATCCATTCTTGGGTAGTATTTTTTGCCTTTATCTCGTTTTTGAGCCTAATCCAGAAATCCATATATTAATTTTACTCTTAAAAAAAAGCAAATTTGGAACTTTGTTATTGACAACATTCCATATTTGGATATTATTATACAAATATAGTAAGAATATTTGGAATGTTTCATCAGTTTGATAAGCAATTTTGGTATTCATAATTGAATGTAAGAAATACTTGTCTGTATGGGCTTGTATATATGCCTTGCGGGCTTTAAACGCAAAAAAGGAGGTTTTTCAAAATGAAAAACACAAATAAACAAAAAGCTATTCTTAGAATAGCCGGCTTCATTGCAATTATTGCAATGATTGTATTTAGTTTCACATCTTGCGGATCACTAAACGATTTATTATTCGGTAGATCTGATGGTCCAACATATAAAATCGGTGATAGAGGTCCCGGCGGCGGTATAGTGTTCTATGATCACGGTAATAATGCCCACGGTTGGCGATACTTTGAAGTATCTCCCGAAAATCTGGGAGAAGCGTTCTGGGCAATACAAAATTCTCCCGGTATCAGAACTATAAGCGGCGCAAGAGGAGTAGCCATTGGAACAGGTAAAGAAAACACCGCCGCAATTCTTGCTGCAGATCCGACTGCTCCTGCTGCGAAATTATGCGTTGAGTATCGCGGCGGCGGCCTGGATGATTGGTTTCTTCCAAGCAGAGACGAATTGAATGAAATATACAAACAAAGAAGAGTTTTAAACATAACAGCAGGGACTTTCTGGTCTTCTTCGCAGGGTCCCACTCCCGCTAATGCATGGCTTCATGTCTTCAGTAACGACAACAGAAATCCCGGTTATAAAGATTATATGGCAAACAATATTCGCGCTGTTCGATCGTTTTAAGAAATTGTAACTCTCAAGTGTCCTGTTTTATTAGCGGGACGCTTGATATTAATGCACTATACAATTGCACCTCATCTTATAAAAAACTTTTACCCAAGCACTGAGCGTTAACAGAGCATTTTTATATTTATACATTAATAATACCATGCTATAATATCTCCAGGGTTAGAACCCTTAGGAGATAACATGGATATTGAGACCAAGAAAAAATTAATCGAGGCAAACTGGCGGCTGGAAGAATTAAACGAAGTGCCCTATGTTGTCGAAGTTGGGCATATGCATATGGCGACGAAAGAATTTTATAACAACCCCGATGCAGAAATTAAGTGGGCAGAAGACCATGCGAAAAAACGCGAGGGCGTTAACGATTACGGCTTTGCAAACATCAAGCCGAATCAGGGTATTAATATTGTGGCGGGCGCGTTCGGCTGCGAATGCAAACCAAACGATGAAGCCGACCCCTGGGTTGAATGTCTTATCCGCGAGAAAAATGTTGACGATGTTTTTAAATTGAAAGTACCCGATCCTGTCAACAATCCGTATTTTGAACAGGCGTGGAAACATGTCGAGGCTCTTCAGGCAAAGTCTAAAATTCCGCTTAGAGTTGTCAATGTTCCGTCTCCTCTTGTAACGGCTTCGCTCATTTGGGAATACACAGGTTTTATCGAGGCAACGCTTGTTTATCCTGACGAGGTTCACGCGCTGATGGAAAAAATTACCGAGGCGACAATCGGCTATATAAAAGAAATGTTTAAGCGCATAACAAATCTTTACGGCGTGAGCCACGAGTTTTGGTATGTGCCCAAGGAAATGGGTATCCGCGTTAGCGACGATACTGCGGCTCTCCTCTCCCCTAACTTGTACCGCGAGTTTGGCGTTAAATACAACGCGATAATCGCAAAAGAGTTCGGCGGCATTGTTGTGCATTCATGCGGCGATGTTTCAAATGTCGCGGAAGCAATGATGGAGATTCCCGGGCTTAAGGGCCTGGACTTTACGATTCCGCAGGTGCAAAACTGGGAAAAAGTGCGCGACGCTGCTGCGGGAAAAACCGCGCTTGCCCTGCGTCACTTTTATTGGGACCACATTGAGGACGGACTTTCGAGCGTTGACGAACTTGCCGATTACTCAAAAAAACTAATCGACTTTTTCGGACGCAAAGGAATTTTCATTCAGACTTCGGCAAAAACCCCCGAGGAAGCCGCAGCGCTGAGCGGCAAGCTTCATACATTGCTGTCAAAATAAGAACGAAAAAATGGATCTTGATAAGTTTACAATAAAGGCGCAAGAAGCGCTTAATGAATCAGCGGTTATCGCACAGAAGAACGATCATTCTCAGGTGGAAGCCGAACATTTACTGCTTGCGCTTTTGCGTCAGGAGAACGGCATTGTCACGCCGATCATCGAGCGGATTGGCGGCAATGTTTTATCGTTGACGGGCGATACCGAGGCGCTTGTAAAAAATGCGCCGAAAGTTTTCGGCGAAGCGGCGCAAGTATTTTTTTCGCCTGCGCTTTCCAAAATACTGGCAAAAGCCGAGGTTGAAGCGTCGGCATTAAAAGACGAGTATGTTTCTACAGAGCATATTTTAATCGCGCTTGCATCAAGCGAAGGAAAGACGGCGGCTCTTTTAAAAAAAACAGGCGTAAGCAAGGACGCGATTTTAGGCGCGTTAAAAGCTGTGCGCGGAAACGCCCGCGTTACCGATCAAAACCCCGAAGAAAAATATCAGGTGCTGGATAGGTATTGCCGCGACTTGACCGCGCTTGCGCGTCAGGAAAAACTTGATCCTGTTATCGGGCGCGATGAAGAAATACGAAGAACGATGCAAGTGTTGTCGCGTCGCACAAAGAATAACCCTGTGCTAATCGGTGAGCCGGGTGTTGGAAAGACTGCGATTGTAGAAGGGCTTGCGCGCCGTATCGTGGCGGGCGATGTCCCCGAAGGATTAAAAAATAAAAAATTGCTCGCGCTTGATTTGGGCGCACTTGTAGCAGGCGCAAAGTTTCGCGGCGAATTTGAGGAGCGGCTAAAAGCTGTTATCCATGACGTTCAAGCCGAAGACGGAAAAATTATCCTATTTATAGATGAGCTTCATACGCTTGTGGGAGCAGGCGCGGCGGAAGGCGCGACAGACGCATCCAACTTGTTAAAGCCCGCGCTGGCACGAGGTGAACTTCGCTGCATTGGCGCGACAACTTTGGATGAGTACCGCAAGCATATCGAAAAAGACGCAGCCCTTGAACGGCGTTTTCAACAGGTGTACACAGCCGAACCTTCTGTTGAAGATACGATTGCAATTCTGCGCGGGCTTAAGGAACGCTACGAAGTGCATCATGGCGTACGAATTAAGGATGAGGCTCTTGTGGCG
>Ga0209755_10002623_pt1 | contig 24285 bp, 17 predicted proteins | sample TergutCo191P1_FD_187301 | JGI IMG/M metagenome (GOLD analysis project Ga0209755, IMG submission 187301) | Cornitermes sp. P1 segment gut microbial communities from Petit-Saut dam, French Guiana - Co191P1 (SPAdes) (version 2) | ecosystem: Host-associated > Arthropoda: Insects > Digestive system...
TAATTAAGGAAAACGGAAACGGCATAAATCCTCCTTAAAAGGCGGTTTTTTGAGACCGGCTAGCGTGACACCAAACCTGTCCCTTATTGAAATCTAACACATTTTTTTGAATGTTTCAAGTGGGAAAGAGATGATTAATTATATATTTTTTACAGCATTACAATTTTCTGCGCCATTAATTTCGCAAGCGAAAAGCGCGATTCCATGTCATCGGAATTACTGTTTAAAAATGTCTGAAACTCCGCTATAAATGAGCCAGGTAAAATCGGAAGTTCGCTTACCTGTTTGTAATACGCACGGTGCGAAGGCTCGAAACGTTTATTAATGCATAAAAGCGTTAAACACGCGTTTTTAATAAATCCTGCCGAAGCGATCAGGTAATGAAACTTGTCACCCTGGAAACAAGCGGCTCCCAAATCCGAAAGAAAATGCTCCATTTTGGACTGAACCGTATTGCGCATTTCGTTCCAGTATTTATCGCCGATATTATCAAGTTTTTTTCTTACGTTATGTATCCAGTCGGAACGTGAATAGACAATTTCACAATTAGCCAGTCTGTAAAAACCGTAGGTTCCCGAATCTTTTATAAACCACAATGATTCATGATCTGAACAGGCGATATTCACAAGTTCATCAACTTTTTTTGTTTTCTTATATTCAAGACGGACAGGAATGTCGCCGATTAAAAAACGATCTTTCTCGCTCTGCCCAGCGCTTTCAAACGCGGCGACATCATCGCCAAGCAGGCGGCAGCGATCTTCTGCTTTGGGGATTGAACCATCGCAAAAAATATCCAGGATTAGCGCAAAATACGGGTCAAGGGTGTCCTGCATTGCAGCTTCATTTACGGTAATACATTCAACGCCTTTCCATGATGATAATATCTCTGTAAAGCGCTCCACCAGCAATTTTGTTTTATATTTCATAGAAATTCTCCACATATTCAGTGTATCATGAGATTGAAAATATGGAAACCGATAAATTCAAGACTCAGGTTTTTCTAGTTTTAGTACCGCACAGGGACGCAAGGGGCGAAATCAGAAAATATGCCGAGTCGCTGCACAAAAACGGGCTTAAAGGAGTCTACAATTTCCCGTACGTTTCTCCTGCCGCGTTACTTACAAAACCTTTCACCCCGGATGAATTAAAAACAGCCGCCAAACTCCTGAGAGAAACCGCAAACGGCGAAAAATTCCAAAGCACAGAATTGTCCCATATTGCATTCGGGCAGCCCGACAGCAGTATGCTCCTCTTTGGACACAAATTAAACAATAACCTCAGCCCCGCCGCCGTAACTTGCGCGGAAAAAAAAATAATAAACCAAATCACCCCCGCGATAATCGGCTCATATTTGATTCCAAAAACATGCGAGAAGCAGCTTTGCGCCTTAATGTCTCTGTGTGAATCTCATTCATTACCTGTTTTTTCTTTCCGCGCCGCAGCAGTCGCCAACATGTTTTGGCGCCCCGTAAATGAAAACGGCGGGATAATCTACAAATGGAGAATCGGAAAGCTCTTTTGGCTTCCAAAGACATTGAAAAAATAAATTAACTAAAAATAGTTTAATCGCTGAAAAGACCTACAAGCCACGTACTTAGCCATGGCAGGTATGTAACAAGCAGTACAACCACTAACCTCACAAGCAGGAACGGAGAAACATATTTGCAAATCTCCACAAATGGCTTTTGGAAACGATACGAGGAAAGGAAGAGGTTAAGCCCGACAGGCGGAGTAATATACCCTACTTCAAGATTTACAAGGAAAATAATCCCAAGGTGCACAGGATCAATGCCGTAAATTTCTCCAAGCGGAATGATGAGCGGAAGCACAACAAGAATCGCCGAGAACATATCAAGCACGAAGCCGATAATAAGCAGCGCGCCGTTAAGAAGTAGAAGGAAAGCCCATTTTGATGAAATTGCCGTATGCATCCACGCGGCGACATTTTGCGGCGCCTGCGTATCTACAATGTAATATGAAAACGCTTTCGCAAGAGCCAGAATTATAAGTACGCCGCCGATGATCGGCATTGCCTTGTCAAAAATACTTTTAATATCTTTAAGTTTAATATCGCGGTGAATCACAACCTCAACGATGAAAATATATAAAACAGCGGCGGCGCCGAGCTGAACCAGATCAAGAATGCCGGAAAAATAGGCAATAATTAAAAATATTGGAAGAAGAATTTCAAGGCTTGATCCTTTTAATGAAACCATCGCTTTTTTTAATTCAAACTTCTCGACAGGGATTTTTACCTTTACAGAGATAATAATGCCGAAAATGATCATCGCTATAACAAGAAGGATACCGGGGATAATCCCGCCGACGAACAAATGCAGAATGTTTACCTGCATAACAGTTCCAACCAAAATCAGCGCAAGGCTTGGCGGGAAAAGCACGCCGATGCTGCCAACAGATGTTAAAAGACCTATCGAAAATTTTTCAGGATACTTTAAATGATCGCTTAATATCGCGTATAAAATTCCGCCGAGCGCGAGGATTGTAACGCCGGACGCTCCCGTAAACGAAGTAAAGAAAGCGCAGATAACGACAGTTACGATTATAATACCCCCGGGGAGCCAGCTAAAAAAACTGCGGAAAGTATTTACAAGCCGCTCTCCGGCTTTGCTTTCCGAAAGGAAGAATCCAACAATCGTAAATAACGGAATCGCGATAATATTCTGATTAACAAGCCCAAAATAAACATTTACGGCGACAGAATCCTGCTCTCCGCCGGAAGCCTGCAGCAGTAAAAGCGAAAGCCCGCCTAAAATAATAAACAGCGGTATTCCGCCCAGAGCCGCGGCAATTAAAAAAATAACAAGCGGGACTTTCGCGTACCACGCAATATCAATAAATATGTCGCATAACGTAAAAACAGGATCGGGCATATCAAAGCCCCAGATTATCTTGGCGATGGAAGGGAAAGACGCCGCTGTTCCCAAAACAATAACAAGAATTGAAAATAATTTTTTCCAGCCTGTAAGTCTTGCCCTGCGCGCGAAACGTACAGAGATAATAATAAAAGCAAGCGGAATAATCGAAGCAAGAACACGTCTTGGAGCAAAACCTACCATTCCGTCAAGCCCCATTTTAATAAAGGAAATTGAACCCCATGCGATAATCACAGCCACAAATGAGGAAACAAGATTGGAAAAAATATTTAAATTGCTTCTGATTTTGCCTTCGGGAAGGTATTGTACCATCGATATCGCAAGATGCGATTCGCCCCTTGTGCAGATCATTCCGGCAAGAAGCGCCGAAAATAATAAAAAATGCGCGATAAAACCGGAAGAAGCCGGTATGCCTGTTTTAAAAAGGATATGCACCAGCAATTCCAGCAACGGGAAAACAGCCATTAAAACAATAAATGTTATGCAGGAAATATCTTCGATTAGATACAGTGTCGATTTAACTTTGCCTGAATACTGCCTGATCCTGTTAAAAAATTCAGGCGCTGTTTCCCGGGATTCCACCTTATCTTCCTTTTCGAATTTCTGTCAGAATGTTTTTTATCCTGAAATAGAATTCCCTGTTAAATGTAGGTCTTGCTCCGCCGATTAATCTTTCTTCGTATTTGTCTGTATCGTCATACCAAATTTGATTCTGCGCGGGAGTAAGATTGAGCACAGTCAGACCGTGCCTGACCATTGTTGAAAGAGCTTCGGCGTCAAGATTCGCGATGGAAGCTTCAATTTCTTTTTCTATTTTTTTACAAGCTTCAAGAAGAGCAGGTTTAAATCTGTCAGGAATTCTCCGCCATGTAATTTCGTTCATCAATATGCCGCCCATGAAAGGAGCGACATTAATACTGGACATATTTTTAGCTACACCGAATAACTGTGTTCCGGCGGCGAAAACCGGGCTGATGTACGTTACATCAATTCTGCCGCTTTGCAGAGACATTACAATTTCGGTTAAATCGGCGGCAACAACATTGTAACCCATCTGCCTGAAAGCCTGCATCAGCTCAGGCTGATCCTGGCTTGAGCCAAGCCTGATTTTGCGCAGATCATCAGGAGTAACAACAGGCGACTTCGCGAATATTTTTACCCATCCGGCGTTTGCCCATGCAAGAGTAATAAAACCGCTCTGCTGCATTTTTGCTTCCAGTTCCGGTTTAATTCTGCGCAGGACTTCGTTAAGTTCATAATCGTCCCTGATCAAAAAAGGATAACTTACAGACATTAATTCAGGAGTGACAGTATTCAATCCCATTGTTGTAAAAATAGCCGCCTGTATCTGATTGCTTTTCAGCAAAGCCATAGTCTGCGCTTCGCTGCCGGCAGTTCCGCCGTGAAAAACTCTCATTACAATCTGGCCGTTGGTTATTCTTGACCATTCAGCCGCAAGGCGGTTAATCGACTGCCCCCACGGCGTATTTTCCGGGACAAGAGAGGCCAGTTTGATTTCCATAGTCCGTTGAGCAAAAACAGGGCTGGTTAAAATTAACAGAATCAAAACAACGAATGATAACCTAAGACAGTTGAAAGCCTTCATAGAACACTCCTTTTTATATTTTACCAGTTGTTATCATCCCAGTCATCCCAGTTATCACCGGAATCAAAAAGGATAAATATACCAGATGCGGTATCCAGCAGATGGCGCGCCTTCTGCTGCGAAATAATATTTACAAGTCTGTTCGACGGATTCGCTTCGATATCGATCTCCAGAGCTTTGTTCAGCATCTCTTTAAATTTATCATAATTTTGAGCGGGAATACAGACTGCCTGAGCGTAGGATACATAGGGTCCCGCGGAAAGATACGAGGATTTCTCCAGCGCCTTTTGAAAATGAATATCCACCTTTGATTTGTCGCTGCCCATTCCGTCGGGGACGGAGGCATGAAACAGCAAAAGAAAATCATCTAAAGCACCCTGATTAAAATCGGGGTCGAGTACATAGGCGCGTTCGACAAGCGAGTAAAATTCCATGATCCTCACGCCGAGGTCAAGATCGAACGGATTGAGAGAATACGCGGAAAGACCGGCTGCCGCGGACCAGTACAGCGCAGGAACATCTTCCTTTTTTGTCTTTGCAAGCAGCTGCGGCAGCGTCTCATTCTTGAAAGCTGCAGAAAATCCCGGGTATTTTAAATCCAACCCTCTGTAAAGAAGGTTAAGCCCTCTTATGTAAAGTTTTTTAGACCGGTCAAGAGCGGCCTGGCGTTCCTGATACCGGCTTTGCGGGAACATTTCTGCCGGTCCCTGAACAAAGGCATTGGCGTACATAACAAACATTGACCCTGTCATATTGATGAGCCCCTGATGATTGGGGTTTTGGGAAAGCAGGGCTTCATACATTTTTATGGCAAAAGGGATGGCATCCCCTACAAGCTGGGGGTCATTGTCCCCTGTAAAGACATCGGAACTGCCCTCGCCTGTGAGAGCGTCCGCAACAAGATTCATCGCCAGCTTATTAACTGAACAGGATGGTAAACAGAGACAGCAAACGACTAAAACTATAAAAAACGCACTTTGAACCTTCATTTTGTACCTATAATTGATTATATCATAAATATTAAAAAAAAAGAGTAGTTTTCGCCTATTTTTGGAAATTTCAGTAATTGACAAAATCACAATTTTAGATAAAATGATACAATAAAATATGAAAGCAATTACCGCAGAACGATTAACTAAAATATACTCAAGCGGTAAAAAAGCCTTAGATAATGTCGATTTATCCATAGATGAAGGTGAAATTTTCGGGTTTTTGGGACCAAATGGAGCCGGTAAAACCACAGCTGTAAAGGTTTTGAACGGGATGCTGCAGCCTACAGAGGGTTCCTGCAGTATTTTTGGCATAAATTCCGTAAGCGGCGCAGAAAAGATCCACGCGCTCTGCGGCGTAGTTACAGAACACGCTCAAATGTACAATAACCTGACAGGCATTCAAAACCTGAAATTTTTCGGTTCTGTCTTCGGAATCGCCGAGGACGAGACAATACGCAGATCTTTAGATATCCTTGAAAGCCTTTCGCTCCTGGACGCGGGGAACCGCAAGCTGGGCGAATATTCAACCGGAATGAGGCAAAGACTTTCGCTTGCGCGCGCTCTGCTTCATGAGCCTAAAATTTTATTTTTAGACGAACCCACATCCGGACTGGATCCTGAAAGCACGCTGAGCGTAAACAATTTAATAAAAAGGCTTGCCCGCGAAAAAGGCACGACTATTTTTCTTTGCACTCATCAATTACGGTATGCTGAAGAAATCTGCACAAAGTACGGATTGATCAGCGAAGGCGTATTGCTTGCGACAGGATCTCTTGACGAGCTTCATTCGCAGGTTTTTTCCGGGCTTACAGTAAAAATAAAAGCGGACAAATACCCCAATCAGCCGGATATGCATAAAACCAGCGAATACATTACAATCGAAGTAAAGTCCCACGAAGATATTCCCGCGTTTGTAAAACAAATTGTAGACACAGACGGCAAAGTATATCACGTAACGGCGCACAAACATACTCTGGAAGAAATTTATTTTGCGATGATAGAAAGAAAGGAGGAAAAAAATGCTTGATAAAAAGCAGTTGGCGATTATAAAAAAAGATTTTAAAAGCATTACCTCCAGCAAACGCATGATGAGCGCAATTGTTGCTATGCCGATCGTTATGGCAGTCGTAATTCCTGTGCTTTTTATATCGATAATACTTTTTACACCGGAAGATTCGTCTGACATGGCTGAATTAATGCAGATTCTTCCTAAGAACACAAGCATTAATGACGGCGGCATTCGCGGTATGTTAATCGGGATAATATTAAATTATGTTATACCCATGTTTTTTCTGTTAATTCCGATCATGGCGTCTTCTGTAATGGCGTCGAGTTCTTTTGTAGGAGAAAAAGAAAAGAAAACTCTGGAAACCCTTTTGTACTGCCCTCTGCCACTGAAGGATATATTCAGCGCAAAAATTTTAGCTTCGTTCTTCTTAAGCATGCTTGTGTCAATCTTTTCTTTTATCATGATGATCATTGTTATACAAATTTTTCTGTTAATAGCCCAAGGAGCGTTTTTCGGACCGGGTGTTAACTGGCTTACAATGATGCTTCTGGTCTCGCCTGCCGCGGCTTTGATTTCGATTAATTTGATTGTCCGCGGCTCTGCTAAATCGCAAACCTCCGAAGAAGCGCAGCAAAGCAGTTTATTTTTAATACTGCCTGTAATTCTGCTGCTTATCGGTCAATTTACAGGCATCATGATGATGGGACCCATCGTGTTCCTGGTTCTTGGCGCCGTATTGGCTGTGATAGCTTTATTCACTCTTAAAAGCTCGTATAAAAAATTTAATTACGAAGCGCTGCTAAGATAATTAATCCCCGATAACGGCTCTGATATCCTTCTTGATCGCGTCCAGTTTTCTGGCGGCTTCGGCTTTGGCAGCTGCAAGCCCGCCTGAACCGACTTCGCTGCAGCAGGAAGCGTAGAATTTAATCTTTGGTTCTGTTCCGCTGGGGCGGGCGCTTACTACAGTGCCGTCCGCAAGGAAGAACTGAAGCACGTCGCTCGGCGGCAAACCGTCAAGAGGGGAACCTTCGCCCGTTAGGCTCGGTTGAGGTTCCGCGCCGTTTTTAATATCGCGCACCCTGGAAACCGCGATGCCGCCTAAAGTTTTTGGAGGATTTTTGCGGTATTCTTCCATAATGCCGTTCATGATAGAAGGCCCCTGAGGTCCCTGGAAATATTTGGAGATTCCCATTTCCTGCCAGTAACCGCAAATTGCGTAAAGTTCGTCTAGGCGGTCTAAAAGGCTTTTTCCGCTGCTGCGCCAGTACAAAGTCATTTCCGCGGTTAAAGCGGCGGCGCTTACGCCGTCCTTGTCGCGGACTTCGGTTTCGATATTGTAGCCGTAACTTTCTTCCGTGCCGAAAACAAAGTGTTTCGCTCCCATTTCGCCGATTTCCCATTTGCGCATAACGTCGGCAATCCATTTAAAGCCTGTCAGGCACTCGAAACATTCAGCTCCGTAATGCTCGGCAACTTTTTTCTGCATTCCGGTAGTTACGATAGAATTGACCATCGCGGCGTTCGCGGGAAGTTTTCCAAGTTCTTTTAACGAAAGGAAAATATAATCCGCAAGGAGAACACCCATCTGGTTACCGGTTACAAGCGCGAAACCATTAACAACATTTTGTGAAGCTCCAGCAGGCAGGTTCGAAGGGACAGCGACTCCGAAGCGGTCAGCGTCAGGGTCTGTTGCCATGACAACATCGGCTTTTTCCTTTGCGCCGAGCTTAATCGCCATATCAAGAGCGGCGGCTTCTTCAGGATTGGGGAAAGAGACTGTCGGGAAATCGCCGTTACCTTCGCGCTGCTCGGGAACAGTTATCACCTTTAAACCAAGATCGCCAAGGATTTTTTCGACATGGAGAGCGCCTGTTCCGTGAAGAGGCGTATAAACAATTTTTACTTCGCCTGCCTTCTGTTTGATCAACTCCGGTCTGAACAGGCGCGATTTAACCATCGCCTGATACGGTTCATCAATTTCTTTATCAATTATCACAAGAAGACCTTTATCAAGCGCTTCTTTGCGCGGAATTTCTTTTATGTCTTTTACGGCGTTCACTTCGTCTATAATGCCGGCATCATGCGGAGGAATTACCTGCGAGCCGTCATTCCAATACGCCTTGTATCCGTTGTACTGCGGAGGATTATGGCTTGCAGTTACTACAATACCCGTATCACAGCCAAGACGGCGGATAGCAAATGATAACTCAGGCGTAGGCCTTAACGAAGAAAATAAATACGTTTTAATATTATTAGCCGCAAAAATAAGAGCCGCGGCTTCTGCGAATTCCGCCGAATAATGGCGGCTGTCAAACGCGATAACAGCTTTTAATCCCTTATCGCCGCCTGCCGCGGCTTTTTGCGGAAATGTTTTAATAAGATATGTGGCAAGCCCCTGCGTTGCGCTTTTTACAACAAGGGTGTTCATGCGGTTATATCCGCCGCCGATTACTCCGCGAAGCCCGCCTGTACCAAATTCTAAATTCTGATAAAAACGATCTTCCAGTTCTTTTTCGGCTTCGGTGCCAGAGCCGGAAATTAGTTTTTCAACCTCTCCTCTGAAACTGGCGTCTTTTTCCTTTGCAATATAGTCCTTTGCTTTTTCCAATATTTCGGCTTTCATAAGATCTTTCTCCTCTTTATGTGCTGGGTGATATTATAGCACACTTTACTTGTTCTTAGGCAGATAGATCGTAAGCTTTTCTATTACTTCATTAAAATCAAGAGGTTTTCCGATATGATTGTCCATTCCCGCTTCCAGGCACCTTTCAATATCTTCTCTGAAAACATTAGCGGTCATGGCGATAATTCTGATATTTTTAGCATGGTCGTTATCAAGCGCCCTGATTTTACGCGTCGCGTCATAGCCGTCCATAACAGGCATTTGAACATCCATAAAAATTATATCGTATTTATCAGGGTTTTTTGAAAATTTATTAAACGCGTCATAGCCGTTTTCCGCGCAGTCAATCTCGATTCCGGTCGGTTCCAAAAGTGTCATAACAATGTCCCTGTTTATATCGACATCTTCAACAAGCAGGATATGCATTCCTTTAAATATTCCGTCAATTTGTAATTTCATTTCGCCGTTTTTCTGACGATCTATACCGAGAGCTTCATTAATAATGTTGGCGATTGACGATGGGAATAACGGTTTGGACAAAAACTTGTCAACACCCGCGTCCCTTGCTTCTTTTTCCACAACAGTCCACTCAGCCGCGGTAATCATTATAACAACAGATTTTGCGGATTCATGATGGGTTTTTAATTCAGCGGTAAGCTGTATTCCGTCCATGCCGGGCATTTTCCAGTCTATAAAATAGATATGATACAAACCTTTTTCTTCCACAAGTTTGATCGCATCCTCTCCGTTTCTAACCGTATCGCAGTACACCTGGAACTCGCCTGAAATTTCCTTAAAATAATCGAGTACCTCCTGATCATCATCCACAACAAGAATGCGCACATTGTTTAAATTTATTTCATCGGACAGCAGTTTCTTCTGCGGCGATGTTTGTGATCGTTTTAAAAAAACCGTAAAGAAGAAAGTGGAGCCTTTTTTGTATTCTGACACCACCCATATACTGCCGCCCATCAATTCTACAATGCTTTTGGAAATCGGAAGCCCAAGCCCGGTGCCGCCGTATTTGCGCGTTGTACTGGTTTCGGCTTGTTCAAAAGACGAGAAAATGCGTTTTTGCTGTTCGGCTGTCATGCCAATGCCGTTATCTGACACTGAGAATTGGATTTTGCAAATACCGTCGATCTCTTCGATAAGGCGCGAATCAAGATGAATGGAGCCGTGTTCCGGCGTAAACTTAATCGCGTTACTGAGAAGATTTGTAACAACCTGCGCAAGCCGCTGATCATCTCCTATAATTTCACTCGGAATGTCGCGATCTATATGCACTGTAAGTTTAAGGTCTTTTTCGTCCACGCGGAAATTGATAACATTAACAATCCGCTGAAGCATCTTTTCAAAATTAAACTCGGAAGGAGATAAATCGAATTTATTGGCTTCTATTTTTGACATATCCAGAATATCATTTATTACACCTAACAAATGGTTAGACGCGTCTTCAATCTTTGTAAAACAGTGATCCTTCTTTTCTATTTCCGTTGAAGACTTGCCGATTGTAATCATACCGATAATCGCGTTCATGGGAGTGCGTATTTCGTGGCTCATGTTCGCGAGGAACTGGCTCTTGTGCATTGAATCCCTGTCGGATTTTTTTTTGGCGGCGTCAATACGAATTAAAATCATTACAAGCGCAGCCGCAAAAAACGAACCGAGCAGGAAGAGAATCAGCGCCATGCTGGAAATACTGTGATAAAATTTATCCTGGGGCGTCAGAAGCGCCAAATACCAGCCATTGGAAAGACGCCTGATATGAACAACGTTGTTTTCGCCTTTCCAGTTAATCATGGGGCGTTCTACGACATCAACTCCCAGAACAATATCTTCGGCGAGAGCTGATATCGGCAATTCGCTGTCAAGAAGATTCATGCCTACATAACTATAATCTATATGAGAAATTATCGTTAAATCCTGGCTAAGCACAATCCCATAACCGCCGCGATCCAGCGCAATATCAACGATTTTTCCGCCGATATCCATTACATTCACATTTAAACATATAATCCCAAGTCTCTTGTCGTTATTATCATGGATACAGCGCGCGTAAGTTATTATAGTATTTCCGTCTAAAGAGCTTTTGTACGGAGGGGTTTCGATAACATTGCCGCAGTTTAAAACAGCCGCCTTAAACCACGGTCTTGACTGCGGAGAAAAATCTTTTGGAATTTCACGGCTTCCTAGAAAAACAGGATCTCCGTAAACTTCAAAGTACCCGTACATTTCCAGCGCGTTCAATACACGCGAGCCGCTGAGATGCAGATAATCTGTAATATCTTTTGTGTAGTTTTCGACAGCTTCGGCTGAATCGCCGCGAATAAGCATACTTCTTATAGTTTGAGAAAACCCCTGAAGCATCATCCTTGGTTCAAGAAGATCAGATTCCAGCTGAGTCTGCGCAAATGAAAAAACACTTTCCGCGTTGTTCACAAGATTTTTGTGCACAATGTCGCGCATAAAGAAATAGCTTAAAATAACCATTGCCGCAAACGCTAATGCTGTAAATATCAGCTGAATATACAGCAGCCGGCTTGATACTTTTTTCATCCAATAACCCTATACCCCTTATTGTTTATAATTACCTTATTATATTATAATATAAGTGTTTTTACAGAGCGTATGTATAAAATTCTTGGAGGTTGTTGTGTCATTTTCATTATTTGGGAAGTCTTTTTTAACTCTGTTGGACTTTACACCGGAAGAAATCCAATATTTATTAAAATTGTCCGGGCAATTAAAAGACGAAGCGAAAAAAGGAAAAATTAAACGGCGCTTTGAAGGCAAAACTCTTGCCATGCTTTTTGAAAAAAGATCAACACGCACAAGGTGCGCTTTCGAAACCGCGTTCGGCGAAGAAGGCGGGCATCCCGTTTTTTTATCTACCGCCGATATCCAGCTGGGCGGAAAGGAATCGCTCGAAGACACCGCGCGCGTTCTTGGCAGAATGTTCAGCGCGATCCAGTTCCGCGGATTTAAACAGGAAACGGCAGAAATTCTCGCAAAATACTCAAATGTGCCCGTTTACAACGGACTTACCGACATGTATCATCCTACCCAGGCATTGGCGGATATTCTTACGTTAATGGAAAATTTCGGGCAGGTAAAAGGAAGAACTCTCTGCTATACCGGCGACGGGCGCAATAATGTCGCTACGTCTCTTATGATTATCTGCGCAAAACTTGGAATCAATTTTACAGTGATAACACCAAACGAGCTGTCGCCGGACAGTGAACTCCGCAAAAAAATATCTCCGTTCGCCGAAAAATCAGGCGCGGTAATAACCGTTACTTCAGATATAAACGCTGTAAAAGGCGCGGACGCGGTATACACCGATGTCTGGGTCAGCATGGGCGAAGAAGATAAAAAAGAAGAACGCGTAAGATTATTAAGCCCTTATCAGGTGAATCAAAAATTGATGGACATGACAGGCAAAAAAGAAACGATTTTTCTTCACTGCCTTCCCGCGGTTAAAGGCGAAGAAGTCACAGCGGATGTTATCGACGGCCCGCAAAGCAGAGCCTGGGATCAGGCGGAAAACCGCAAACACACGATTAAAGCCGTAATGGCAGCGACATTGGTAAAGTAATTCGCATGGGGATTTTCAGTCAGTTAGGCAAGGTTATTAACAGTTATCTCAATGACTTTGAGAGTGACACAAAGAGCAGATTAAAATCTTCATCGTCTTACAATCGCGGCGACCCGGATTTGGACGCGGCTTATGAAGAGCTGGATGATTATTTAAACCGAAGGGAGCCGCGCTCTTCGCAGCGGGATCAAAAATTTGAATGGCAGGATAAAAAGCCGGCTGGAAAAAAATTGCCGCCGGAAGAATTAAGAGCTGATTTTGAAATTTTAGAGGTTCCGTTCGGCGCGGACGATGACACTTGCAAGGCGGCATATAAAAAACTTTTAAAAATCCACCACCCGGATCGCCATGCGGGGCATGAGGGCAATTATAAAAAAGCAACTGAAAAATCGGCAAAAATAAACGCTGCGGTTGACAGAATTGAAAAATGGCGTAAAACACAGGGAGGCTGACAATGGACGCACCATTTAGAATTTATACAGACGGAGGATGCAGCGGAAACCCCGGACCCGGCGGCTGGGCTTATGTAATGGTACGGCAGACTTTTCAGGGGAATGAAGTAATCGCCAAAAACATGGGCGGTGAAACTGAAACAACAAACAATAGAATGGAATTAACCGCCGTTATAATGGCGTTACGCGCATTAAAAACCATGAAAGATGTGCCGCGCCAGGCAGCGATTATTACAGATTCGCAGTATGTGCAAAAAGGAATTACAGACTGGATAAAGACATGGAAACGCAATTCGTGGAGAACAAGCGACAAGTCTCCTGTAAAAAATAAGGATTTATGGGTTGAACTTGATTCCCTTGCCGGCGAATTCCCGCTTCAATGGGAATGGGTAAAGGGGCACGCCGGAAATGAATACAACGAAATGTGCGATGCTATGACTCAGGAAGCGATTGGTGAATTGAAATAATTTTGATGTTACGCAGTATGCGCCTTGTGCCGGCTGGTATCCCGCTTGCGAATGTCAGCTCGATAACAGTTTCTTCGCCTTCCACAGTTACTGCCTGATGCTGAAGGTTATGCAGTTTTGCCATATCATCTTTAAAAATATACCATTGCCCCTGCGCTCCCGCGACTATAATCTCGCTTGAAGGAGCTGAACCTACAAGACGCACTACACCTGTTACCTGCACAATTTTTTTCTCATCCTGCGGGGGTGAATCGTTCTTGTCTTTTTTGCCAATCGCGTACAGGGTTGTTACGCAAAAGAACAACAGAACAAGCGGAACTAGCTTGCGGCTATTCATTTATAGCTTCCGGCAGAATACCGCGCATGGAAATACCTGTTAAATCCAAGTCCCTGATATTTCTGATAATTCCTTCCGCGCCGATTGGGAAAGGCCCTTTAAATTTTTGAATACCATCGGCAGAGCGGCTGCCTGCGATATTAATATTCGGGCTCGGCGGAGCAGGAGGAGTATTATTTGTCATTGTCGCGTTTTCTGAATTACCAGTCTTGGTAGGATTAACATTAAATGAAAGTAATGTCTCACCATTTGCAATAGTCCCCTTTCTTCCTGAACTACTTAACCCTGCGTATCTAATGTTTCCTGACTGACTGGGAAATGTACTATTATCAGCGTAACTGTATACGCCTTCACCGGGAGAGAGCCATATTGAAGAGGCTTTCGGCGCATAAGGCGCTTTAATTTGTTTTAATGTTGAATCATTCATATAACCATATCTGCCGCTGGTATTATTAATAAAGTTTGCCGAAAGCCAGTCTCCAAGCAATTTTTCCCATGTATTATAACCATTTTCTATGTTACTGCTGGCAGAGGAAGTAACAGCTTTATAATCTGAATCTGATGAAACCATGATATCCTTATAAATCTTACTGCTATTAACTCCTGACTGCAGCCTTAACCATTGGAAAAAAAGGTATACTGTCGCGTAATCATCTAAAATCGCGTACATTTCATTTTTATAGTTTCCCCAAACAAAAAAATTATTTCCTTTATTAATACGACCTTCACCCCCTCCATTTGAATTATACCAATGCCAGCGTATAGGAGGATGCACAGAATTGTATATATATTCGGCAGCCGAGGAAAGACCTTCGTCGATCCATGTATCCATTGGAAACAAATCTGTTATCTGACCGTTTTCATTTACATTCGATCTGATTGCGGCAGTTGTAACAAAATTCATAAGATGCTGCATTTCATGAGCAAGAGTCCTGAATACGCCAGCCATCACATCAGGATCATCAGCATTATCAAGACCGGGATATGTATCGATGTAGATCATATCGCGTTCATTTGATCTGACGCCTTCAGACATTACCTGAAAATCGTTAAAAAAATCTACTGCGTAAAAGTATCCGGCAACATACGAATCATTTACGCCTTCTTCATAATCATCTTTAATATCCAGAAGCAAAATGCAAAGTTTTCCGTCGCCGTCGCCGAGAGTATCAGCATAACTCATTGTATCAGTATTGGAAGCTGTCCATCCAAACGCACTCACCATTTTGGGCCGGATTTGGGTGCTATATTCATTTCCAATTTTCTCTGCAGTAGCAGAAGTTACATTACTGTTTCTTTCTACCCAAACTGTGCAATGAGCATTTTCATAAAGCTTATCAGCATAAAATTTGTAGAACTTATCTGTAACTGTATTCTGAGCCCAAAAGTTTCCCTCTTCTTCATTACCACCCGGTTCAGGCGTGCATGAGTTTATTGATAATGTTAAAATTACAGCGATAACCGCAAAAATTAATATTTTTTTCATAAATTTTCTCCCATGTTAATTTATTTAAACATACAAAGATATTATACACCCGAAAAGCTGTTTTTGTCTAATTTAAATTAACGCCCGTGGCAGTGTTTATACTTTTTACCGCTTCCGCAGGGGCATGGGTCATTCCTGCCCACTTTCGGCTGGCTGCGGACAACAGTCGCGCCATCGGGGCGGCTTGCCTTTTGCATGGCGGATGAGGCGGAAGACTGATCATTTTGCTGCAAAGAACCGCCGAAGGAGCCAATACTGTTGTGGCTTGCCGACTGGTTTGTTCCGATAGAACGGCTCATGGGGCGCTGCCCGCTGCCGGCTGCTTGTATTCGTATCAAATGAAGACGGGAAGCTATCTCCTGCCTGATGTCTTCTATCATTTTTTCGAAAATCTGAAAACCTTCCACTTTGTATTCCGTAAGCGGATTTTTTTGCGCAAAATGGCGAAGGTGCACAGCCTCCCTTAACGCTTCCATGTTTTCCAGATGATCAAGCCATTTGCGGTCAACAGAGTTAAGGTAGTTGTCTCTTATAAACAAATTAAGGTAATCGTGCCCGATAACATTTTCTTTTTCGATTAGATCTTTTTCCAGATCCGCGATTATATGGTTTTCGAGCACTTCGGAGTTTTTGAATTCTTTGCTGTCAGGATCAACAGAAAGCGCATAACCGAATTTTACGCGCAGCTGTTCGGTTAAGTCTTTAAAGGCAGCATCAGAATCATCGCGCATTGCGTTGCTGTATTCGTCGATAAAATCCGCGGTAATATCGGCAGTCGCGTCGTTTACACGCTTTTTAAGATCGTCATCTACAAGTATCGCGTCACGCTGTTCATAAATAAATTTGCGCTGCTGGTTTAATACATCGTCGTATTCAAGAAGGTGTTTGCGGATTTCAAAGTTGCGCTCTTCTACTTTCTTCTGCGCGTTTTCTATGCTCTTATTAAGCATCGGGTGATAAATCGCTTCTCCGCCTGTCATCCCGATCCTTGCCATGATATTTTTCATTTTTTCGCCGCCGAAAAGGCGCATAAGCTCATCGTCCATGGAGATAAAGAATTTGCTCTTTCCCGGATCTCCCTGCCGCCCGGAACGCCCGCGAAGCTGATTGTCTATGCGCCTGCTTTCATGGCGTTCTGTGCCGATAACATACAAACCGCCGAGAGTTTTTACCTCTTCGTAATCGCTCTTCCATTTTTCAAACTCTTCCCTGTAAATAGCCGCGTACTGCTCTTCTGTCGCGCTTGTCCCGGCTCGCCGCCGCGCGCGCGATTCCGGGTTTCCGCCGAGTTTTATATCTGTACCGCGCCCCGCCATGTTAGTTGCAATGGTAACGGAACCTTTAGCCCCGGCTTCGGCGATAATCAGCGCTTCGCGCGCGTGGTTTTTCGCGTTTAATACTTCGTGCCTGACTCCCCTGCGCGAAAGCAGAGCGGAAATTTTTTCCGATTTTTCGATTGATACCGTGCCTACCAGCATGGGCTGGCCTTTTTTGTTGGCTTCCGCTATTTCTTCGCATAACGCTTTGTATTTATCGGCTTCGTTTAGGTATACAAGGTCATCTTCGTCAAGACGCGCTACAGGCCTGTTGGTTGGAACAACTACTACATCCAATTTATAAATTTTATTAAATTCAACAGCTTCGGTGTCCGCGGTTCCTGTCATACCGGAAATCTTTTTGTATAATCTGAAATAATTTTGGAATGTAATTGTTGCAAGGGTTCTGTTGCGCTGCGCGATCTTTATCCGCTCTTTGGCTTCGATAGCCTGATGAAGCCCGTCTGAATAGCGCCTGCCGTGTAAAATACGCCCTGTAAACTCATCTACAATCTGAACCTGTCCGTCGTCTACAACATAATCAACATCAATATGAAAAAGTTTATGCGCTCTTAACGCCTGCGTAAAATAATGAATGTACTCAAAGTTTTCTTCGTCTACTATCGCGCCTTTAATAAGGCTTCGTTTTTTAAGAATTTCCTCGATATTGGCATATCCCTGATTGCTGAACGAAATATTTTTATTTTTTTCGTTTATTTTATAATCGCCGATAACCTCTTCGCCGCGCGTTTCATCGGGATATTCGCCGTCTTCTTTTTTTTCTACCTCGCACAGAGTACCTAAAAGTTTATCGACTTCGGCAAATTTAAACGTATCATCATCCGCCGCGCCGGAAATAATCAGCGGAGTGCGGGCTTCGTCGATCAAAATTGAATCAATTTCGTCTACAATGCAATAATTATGCCCGCGCTGAACACGGCCTTCCATATCGCGGTGCATGTTGTCGCGCAGATAATCAAAGCCAAACTCGTTGTTTGTGCCGTAGGTAATATCACACGCGTAATTAAGCTTGCGCTGCGCGTTATCCATGTGAGATAAAATTGTTCCAACTGTCAGCCCAAGATAGGTGAATATCGGACCCATCCATTCGGCGTCGCGGCTTGCAAGGTAATCGTTTACGGTAACTACATGGATGCCGCTGCCGGGAATGGCGTTAAGATACGCCGCGGCGACAACCATCAAAGTTTTACCTTCGCCGGTTTTTAATTCGGCAATTTTCCCGTTATGAAGAACGATAGAACCCATCACCTGCGTATCGTAGGGACGCTCTCCGAGCGTTCGGAATGCAGCTTCCCTTGCAAGAGCAAACGCTTCCGGCAAAATGCTGTTCAGGGTTTCGCCGTCTTTATATCTTTGGCGGAATAACTCTGTTTGACGCGGAAAATCATCCGCGCACAGGGCTTTTGCCCAGTTTTCTTTTTCATTTACGGATTTCAATATCGGCAGAATGGCTTTTACATCCCGCTCCTGCTGGGAGCCGAACAAAGCTTTGAAGAATTTTTCTAGCATGCCGGAAGTATATAGGAAAAAAAGGGATTAATCAATATAATGTATTTATGTCTGTTTTAACTGTTTCCAATCTTTACAAACGCTTTAATCTTGAAGCGGGTTTTTTTGCCCGGTTTGGGAGGTTTGTAAACGCTGTTAATGATATTTCCTTTTCGATTGGCAAAAACGAAGCTTACGGTCTTGTCGGCGAATCAGGCTGCGGAAAAACAACAACAGCGCGGATGCTGGTGAGAATGTACGAAGCCGACTCAGGTGAAATTTTATTTAATTACGGAAATGAAACACTGGTTGTATCAGCTTTAAAAAAAGAAGCGCTCAGGCAGTACCGCGAAAAAGTGCGCTATGTTTTTCAGGACCCGGCAAAATCATTGAATCCGCGGATGAATGTCTACGAGGTGCTTGTCTCGGGGTGCAGAAAACCTTTAAAGAAAAGAGGCATCAGCGAAAATGAACTTAGAAAGAAAGCCTCGGCGATTTTAGAAGAGGTTGGGCTTCAGGAAGGCGATTTGGAAAAAAGACCTTCGGAGTTTTCAGGCGGACAAAGACAGCGCATTTCAATCGCGCGATCTCTTTTAATGGAACCCGACGTTTTAATCTGCGACGAAGTTGTCTCCGCGCTTGATGTTTCAATTCAGGGGCAGATTTTAAATCTGTTACTCGACATCCGAAAAAAAAGGAATATCTCTTTTTTATTTATTGCCCATGATTTAAAAGTTGCCTGCTATTTTTGCGACAGAATCGGCGTTATGTACAAAGGCGAGTTAATGGAAGAAGCAGGGGCGCAGGATTTATACCGCGAAGGGCTGCATCCTTATACAAAACTGCTGTTTTCCTGCGCAAGCGGAGTTTCGCAGAAAAATACCGCAAAGGGTACCCAAGGACGCAAAGAGGAATTGCGGGAAGGCGGCTGTTCATTTGCAGCCAGATGTTCACAGGCAAGCGAAAGGTGTTTTAAGGAGCATCCGGTTTTAGAAAAAGTTAAAAACGGGCATTTAATTCGGTGTTTTAATTATGCTGCCGCAGGGCTTTCATCCGATAATTCGTAACTGGTTTGCCGAAACTTACGGTGAACCTACAGGTGTTCAGGCAGAAGCCTGGCCTTTAATCGAAAAAGGAGAAAATGTTCTTGCGATCGCGCCTACAGGCAGCGGCAAAACATTAACAGCATTCCTTTCCGCCCTGTCGCGTTTCTGTTCTGAAGGCGCGCAAAAATATGACGCGCAAAAACTTTCCGTGTTATATGTCTCTCCTTTAAAAGCCTTAAACGAAGATATTAAACGCAACCTGCTTTTACCGTTAGCGGCAATTAAATTACGTTTTGAAAAAGAGGGGATACAGTTTCCGCCGGTGCATGTTGAAACGCGGTCGGGAGATACGCCGCAGTCAGCGCGAAGGCGTTTTTTTATCCATCCGCCGTCAATTCTGGCGCTTACGCCGGAAAGCCTTGCGATCATTTTATTAAACCCCAAAGGCAGGCAGATTTTATCTAATGTAAAATGTCTGATAATCGATGAAATCCACGCGCTTATCGGCAATAAAAGAGGCGCATATCTTTCCTGCCAGATTGACAGGCTTTCATTAATCGCAGGAGAGTTTCAAAGGATCAGCCTTTCCGCAACTGTGCGCAATCCGCAGACAGCGGCGGATTTTACAGGCGGTATCGGCAGAAAAGTGCATATAGCCGCTGTACCTGCGCAAAAGAAAATTGAGTTTAATGTTGAATTCCCGCCAATTATTAACGATGATCAGAATCAGCGCGCCGCTTCGCGCTATACCCCTTTAATTGATTATATTCTGCGGCGTGTTTGGGAAGGCGCTACTCTGCTTGTTTTTACGGAATCGCGGCGGAGAGCCGAGCGTCTTTGCTTTTTTTTAAACAACGAAGCAGCCGTTTTATTTGCGCGTCACGGCAGCCCTCCGGGACGAGAAGCGGGCGGCTCTGTCGCGTATCCTCATCACGGCTCACTGTCGAAAGAATTGCGAAGGAGCGTTGAAAAAGGGCTTGCCGAAGGAAGACTGCCGTGTGTAGTGGCAACATCGTCACTTGAACTTGGAATAGACATCGGCGACATTGACGAAGTTATTCTCGCAGGAAGCCCATCCGGCGTTTCGCAGACACTTCAGCGTATCGGGCGTTCAGGTCACGGCGTCGGGCAGGTAAGCAAGGGCAGGCTGTTTGCTTTTCACAACATGGATTTATTAATCGCGGCAGCTTTAAAAAGCGCGGTTGACGATAAAGATATCGAAGAAATTTACCCGATAGAAAACCCGCTTGATATACTTGCTCAGGTGATACTGGCTCTCTGTTCAGAAAAAGACAGGAATATAGAAGAACTTTACACATTGATAAAAACTTTCTATTTATTTAAAACATTAAATTACGATTCATATATCCGGGTTGTGCGAATGCTGGCGGGGTTCGGGGAAAAATCAAGATTACGTGATGTTAAACCCCGCATTTGGCTGGACAAGATCGATGAAAAAATAGGCGTGCTGGACGGCACTACCACCCTGCTCTACACATCAAGCGGAGTAATCGCCAACAGGGGGCTTTATTCGCTGCGTCTTGCGGACGGCACAAAGATTGGAGAACTCGATGAAGAATTTGTATGGGAAAGATCAACAGGAGACCGTTTTGATTTTGGCGCGCGCGGCTGGCTGATTACAAGCATAACTTCTGAAGCCGTAGAAGTTGTTCCGCTTGAAAAAAAAGCCGACTTTATTCCGTTCTGGAAAGGTGATTTATCCTTTCGAAGCGATAATTTAACAGAGAGACTTTTATCAATCCTTGAAGAGTATAATAAAACAGGATGTATAAAAAGCGGCTTGCCGGAAACCGCATCCAATTCTCTAAAAGATTTTTTAGATTTACAGCGGACATCACAAAGAGGGCTTGCGTTACCTGACAATAATAACATTGTTATAGAAATAATCACAGATACGGAACTTAACAGGGATTTCTGCTCTGTAGTCCTGCACACCTTCCGCGGCGGAAAAATAAATTACCCGCTGTCTCTTGCGTTAAGCGCGGAACTGGAAGAAATTGTAAAACTTCGCGTAGCGGGTTTTTCCGCCGACAACAATATACTCTTTTTAATTCCGCGCCTTGGCACGGAAGAATCAGGCGCGGCGGAAGATATAACCCGCAGGGCATTAGCCGCGCTTGCAAGAACGGATTCAGGCGCTGTTACGCGCGCGGAGAGACATTTTAGAAACCGCCTTGAGTCTTCGGGGGTCTTCGGCGCGAATTTCCGCGAAGCCGCTGAAAGAAGCATGCTGCTTCCAAAAGCGCCTTTCGGCAAACGCACTCCTCTTTGGATTATGCGCCAGCGTTCAAAAAGACTGTTCGATTCGGCGGCAGGCGAAGACGGTTTTCCCGTCACCGCGGAAGCGTGGAGAAGCTGCCTTACGGACATATTCGACATGAATGGTTTTAAAGACCTGGTTCTGGCGATAAATAACGGAAGCGTTACTGTGTCATTTTTTAAAACAGTAAGCCCAAGCCCGTTTTCAAGGGATGTTGTAAGAGAAGAAACAAACGCGTTCATGTACGAATATGATGAAAGAAAAGATTTGGCAGGAAGCAGCTGCGCTACTCTTTCCGATAAAGTTATAGAAGAAGCGATTGGCAACTGCGCTTTGCGCCCGGAGTTTAAACAGGAAGTTGCAGACGGTTTTGCAAGCCGCCTGCGCAGGGAAAAAACAGGTTACGCGCCTGAAGATGTTCTTTCGCTTAGTGAATGGGTCAAAGAACGCGCCGCGATTCCGCATGACGAATGGCAGGTTCTGCGCGATGCGATGCCGGAACAATTAGCGCAGAAATTTGATGAATGTAAGATAAAAACCATTACGCGTAACGGCGCGTCTTTAGCGTCGGTTGTACACCGTGAATTGGAGAGCCAATGGCTCAATGAGCCGTTAAGCCTTTTGGGGCAATGGCTGCGCTATGAAGGGCCTGTATCTGTCAAACGGATATGCGCCGTTTTTGGAGTAACCGAAACAGAAGCCAAAGACGCGGTTGACGCGCTTGTTGAAGTTGACGAAGCGGTCTGCGATGTGAAATTTCAAGCGGATTCGCCGGAATTGTTAATATGCGACCGCGAAAACCTGGAATTGCTTATGCGCATCTCGCGCAAAAAAGAACGCCCTGTTGTTAAAGAAAGAAAATCCGGTTTGCTTGCACCCTTTCTTGCCCTTCGCCAGGGGCTCTGCGTCAACTCAAATGAAACCTTCGAAAAAAACCTTTACGCGTTGGGAGCGCCTGTAAAGTTATGGGAAACAGAAATCCTGCAGGCAAGAAATCCATCCTACGATCCTGAAAAATTAAACCGCATGATACGCGAAGGGCAGCTTGTCTGGTACGGCGCGGGAAAAGAGCGGATTGGTTTTTGCCGCCCGGAAGATTTGGATTTAGTTTTAGAATCAAAAAAGAGCGAGCCTGACACAGACATGGCGCGTTTAGCATTATCCGGTTTTTTTAACCGTCCACGTGATTTCTGGGAAATTAAAAATGAACTGAATACAGACAGCCGTTCCTGCGCGAAAGCTCTTTGGCAGGAAGCATGGAATGGAAATCTTAGCGCGGATTCATTCGATCCGGCAAGAAGAGGCATTGAATTCGGTTTCATTCCCAAAGAAATTGAAATGCCCAAAAATTCGGAAACACAGCGCCAGTTTGGAAGACAGCGGCGCATCCCCGGCGCTCTTAAAAATTTATGGAAAACCGGAGCGCCTGTTCACGGAAACTGGTTTTCGCTTGCTATGGACGATTCACAGACAGACCCAATCGAAGAAGACGCCGTCAACAGGGATCGTGTAAGGCTTTTGTTAAACCGCTGGGGTATACTCTGCCGCCCGCTCCTTGAACACGAAGAGAAAGTTTTTTCATGGTCAAAACTGTTACCCGCAATGCGCAGGATGGAACTTGCAGGAGAGCTTGTAACAGGCAGATTTTTCGCGGGCGTCAATTCGCTTCAATTCGCATCTCCTTCTATTGCTGCTCAGCTTGAACAGGCGGAAAATTATAACGGAATTTTCTGGATGAACGCCGCTGACCCGGCAAGCCTTGCGGGAATTGAAATTGAAGGATTGGATTACAAGTTATGCGCAAGAAGCGCCGGTAACAGATTATATTTTAAAGGTGCGTCGTTAATCGCGCTTTCCTCCAAAAACGGCAAAGAGCTGCAAATTTTTATAGGAGCGGATGATCCCTGCCTTAGCGATCTTACCGCGCTTTTTAAAATACCGCGGACAAGAAGCGTAATGCCGGAAAAGAAAATCGTTGTGGAAAAAATCAACGGTCAGGACAGCGCGCAGAGTGTATTCGCGGAAAGTTTTAAAAATTTGGGATTTGTAAGCGACAGAGGAAAACTTGTCTTTTGGTAAAAAGTGACTGTTACCTTTATAATTTAAATACCTCTCTGTACAAGCAGGGCAGGGGGCGCAGCGGCGCCGGACAAAACCTTGGCGAGAATTCGCCTACGGAGCCATTAAGCATCTAAAATGAAGTTTGATTGTCGATTTCTCAAGAAAGATGTGCACATTTTAGATGCTTAACTTTTTTTACCTCTGAGGGCCGTTGCTTTATTTACAAGTCTCCTCCTGCGAAGAACCGCCAAAAATGGTTTTGCCCGGCGCCGCCGCGCTCCCTGCCCTGCTTGCAAACATTTTTTATAAAAAAAAATAAAAAAAATGCAAAAATAGCTTGATAAAAAATTGTAAAAACAGTATATTTTTGGATATGCAGGTTTTTACTGTTTTTGGCACTATTTCCGCAAATTTTGCAAAAAAAGCCCTTTTTTGCTTAGTTTCGGAAGCCGGAAACAACAGCAGCCATAATATACCCCCCCCCCCATACGATAGCCTTTTAAGTTATTCTGATAACAGCCTTGAAAATAATTCTCCCAAAAAATCTCTAAAAAACAATGAAATTCATCTCTTTCTCTGTGTAATTGACAGAAACGAACCCAAAG
>Ga0209755_10002625_pt1 | contig 24275 bp, 21 predicted proteins | sample TergutCo191P1_FD_187301 | JGI IMG/M metagenome (GOLD analysis project Ga0209755, IMG submission 187301) | Cornitermes sp. P1 segment gut microbial communities from Petit-Saut dam, French Guiana - Co191P1 (SPAdes) (version 2) | ecosystem: Host-associated > Arthropoda: Insects > Digestive system...
CTTTTGCCGTTTTCAATGTCGCTTAAAAAATTGATAGAAATCCCTATTTTTTCCGCAAGTTCGGCTTGCGTCCATTTTCTATAATACCTGTAACGTTTAATATTTTCTCTGACGATACCCCTGAATTCATTTTCAGTCATTTTTTCCTTCTTACTTATAGAAATTATTGTATTTTTAATGTAAATTACTTGACAAACAACAACAGGCTTTATAAATTATTCGCTAGTTGTGTTATATGAACATAATATATTAAAACTTGAAGGAGAAATTTATGAAAAAAGTGTTTTTTAGCGCGGGTCTGTTGTTGACCCTTTTGGCGGTGTCCTGCGGGTCAATGGTGAAGACGGTTGAGGAATTGCCGCCTTACACAAATACGACAGGAAATCCTATTTATCCGGCAGTTCTTTTTGCGGTTGCAAGTTCGATTGATAATGAATACGCCAGCAATTTCAAAGAATCAAGCCCTACCATTGTCGGTCCCAACAATATCATCATCAACAATATTCAAGTTTCTGATGTCATAAAGTTGGCAGATTTCAGGCTTAGAATATTCCTTAAAGATAATGTTGTAAGTTATGAGTTCAGCAATATAAGAACAAGAGGTGTCGGTGATAACGTATGGACACCGCAGGAACGTTTCATTCAAAGTGACAGAGAATTTATGTTTAGAAACTATTTTAACGCAAGGATTCCTGAAATAATGGAGAATGAAGAGCTTTACAACAAGTTAAAAGAAGATATGGATAAAAACCTTGGTCTTTCGTTTTAAATAGTTTTGATTTTTCTTATACCATGGACTCTCCGTGCCTGTTCGCGCATAAAATCGCAGCGGTTTTATTAGCGAACACGAGCGCGGAGAAAATCTTAAAATAATCCCCTTCATTCTATCTTGACTAAAATGATGGTTTTTGATAAAAATAAACAGTTATTCGTTCTTTAAGGTTTGCGGCCTTGGTGGAACTGGTAGACACGCTAGCTTGAGGTGCTAGTGCCGAGAGGTATGGAAGTTCGAGTCTTCTAGGCCGCATTGTTCTTAACTCCTTATATTATAAGTAATTAGTAAGGGTTTAACTCTATTTAAAATTGATTATTAAAAAATGAATGGATGGGATTAAAAAATTAAGCCCCGGTTAAGGGGCTTATGAAATACTGATTATTTCTTTGGTGCTTTTTTTGCGGGCGCTTTCTTTGCTGGCGCTTTTTTCGCAGGCGCTTTTTTTGCTGGCATAATTTTTATCTCCTTATATAATATACTTTTATATCGGCATTTTTTTATAATATATAAAAAAAATAATTAATCGAAAAAAAATTAGAGTATTGAGAGCTTTTATTTTTCGAGATTCGCTGCAAGTAGAAAAAAATACGCATCAGCTTTTATTTTAAATGAATCGTTCCGTATAAAACATGATGTCTATCCATATACTAACCGAGTTTATGGATAGACACTAAGTAGACAGATTTTAAAAAACATATTACGCTATTAGTAACGGAGGGAATAATGAAAAAACGTGCATTAATAAGTGTTTATAATAAAGAAGGTGTTGCGGAATTGGCTTCTTTTTTAAGCGGGTCAGGATGGGAAATTATTTCGACAGGCGGCACTTCAAAATTTTTACAGGAAAAAAAAATACCTGTTACCGATGTTTCAACTGTTACCGGCTTTCCAGAATGTCTTGACGGCAGGGTTAAGACCTTGCATCCTGCGATTCATGCAGGCATCTTAGCGCGCCGTGATGTTTCCGCTCATACCGATACTTTAAAATCTTTAAACCTTCAAACCATCGATCTTGTATGCGTCAATCTTTATCCTTTTTTTGAAAAGGTACAGGCAGGCTTATCTGAAGAAGAAACCGTCGAATTTATTGATATAGGCGGTCCCGGGATGCTCCGATCCGCCGCTAAAAATCACCGCGATGTAATTGTACTGACAGACCCTGCTGATTATAAAGAGGCGGTTAAAGGATTAAAAGAGGGGAAGGTCTCCCTTAAATTTAAAAAACGCCTTGCTGCAAAGGTTTTCGATCTTACCTCAGCTTACGATGCCGCTATCGCCCGTTATCTGTTAGATGAAGAATACCCTGAATATTTGCCTCTTTCTTTAAAAAAAGAAAGAGCACTGCGTTACGGAGAAAACGCCCATCAGAGCGCGGCGCTTTACTTTCATACTGACAAGCCGGGTTCGCTTTTCGGTATGGAGCAGCTTAACGGCAAGGAGATGGGGTATAACAATATAAGAGACCTTGATATTGCTTGGAAAGCGGTCTGCGCCTTCGGTCTTAAAGCGGACGGGACACTTCCTTTCGGCGAAAAGGATGTTAAACGCCTGCTCCCTGCATTTTCAAATGTTAAAAACTCTTCGGTTTGCTGTGTCGCGATAAAACACAACACGCCTTGCGGAATAGCGTTAGGTGATAATTTGAATGAAGCGTTTAAGAAAACTTTTTCCTGCGATCCTGTCTCAATTTTCGGCGGGATAGTCGCCTGTAATACTAAAGTAGACGCTGTGACAGCGGAAAAATTAAGCGAATTATTCTTAGAAGTAGTAGCCGCTCCTGATTTCGCTGAAGACGCTTTAGAGCTTCTTAAAAAGAAAAAAAATCTTAGAATTATTAAATTAAAAAGAGCGCCAAAGGATATGTATGATTACATAGCGGTAGACGGCGGGCTTTTAGTCCAGCAAAGCGATAGAACGCTTTTTGAAAAATGGGAAGTAGTTACAAAAAAAGCCCCTGAAGAAAGAGATATTGCAGATTTAATCTTTGGGATGAGAGCTGTCACTTTTATAAAATCAAACGCGATTATAATAGTAAAAGAGCAATCTTCCACAGGTATCGGCGGCGGGCAGGTAAACCGTATTTGGCCTGCAAAACAAGCGATGGACAGAAGCGCAGCTCTTATGAAAGAAGCTTCAAGTGAAAGCGCCGATACAGGCGGCATTCCGTGGTCAGACAATCTTCCTGCAAGAGTTCTCGCTTCCGACGCTTTCTTTCCGCTTCCCGATATTGTAGAAGCTGCTGCTGCTGCAGGAATTAAGTCGATAATTCAACCGGGCGGCTCTATTAAAGATGATCTTTCGATAAAAAAATGTGATAAGCATGGAATTGCAATGGTTTTTACAGGAACAAGGCATTTTAAACATTAAAAATAAGGAATTATTTCTTGTTAAAGCGCATCGGCGCTTAAAGCGAGGCGGGATGAAGAAAGCGCGTAAAGTATCTTATCTTTACGCGCTTTTTTTTATCTAGAAACCCAAATTGCTTGAATTATCTGATGAAACCGGAGTATCTGTTGAAGGGATTGCCGGTTTTTCTGCCGGAGTATCAGTCTTTTTAACTTCTTTTTTTACTGTAGCTTTTGTTGTTTTCGGCGTTGCAGGTTTTGCTGCCGGTTTCGCGGCTGGTTTTTTTGCAGTTGTTTTTTTAGCGGCGGCCGGTTTTTTTGCCGCTGCCGCTTTTTTTACTGCGGGTTTTGCTGCCGGCTTTTTTGCCGTTGCAGGTTTTTTTGCAGTTGTTTTTTTAGCGGCGGCCGGTTTTTTTGTTGCTGCAGGTTTTGCTACTGGCTTTTTAGCCGCCGTTTTTTTTGCTGCAGTTTTTTTTGCAGCCGGTTTTGTTGTTGTTGTTTTAGTTGGCATTAATTACTCCTTAATAATTTTAAAAGTTATATTTATATGTTAGTCCTTAATATCAAATAAAGTCAAGTAAAAAAAAATAAATTTATAATAATTACGATAAATCAGATAACAATGAACAATGATCAAAGAAGAAAAAATAGAGCTATTATTATTTACTTTTTGATTTTTGCTTTCTTATCGCTTCAAGACATTCACGGACAAAGATTACTACAGACAGCCCTTTATATTCGATTTCTGTTTTTAATTTAACGGCGTTTTCTTCAACTAAGCTTGGTTTTGTATCAAGAATTAATAGATGATCAGGGTTTACACCGCAGCCTAAGATTAAATTTTTCAAGTTTTTTGATTTTACTATGGTAGGCTGGCAGCCTGTCATCGCTACGCTTGAATTATCAAGGATGATAAGAGTCATTGAAGCGTTTGCATCTACCGCATCAATTAAGGGAGTTATGCCTGAATGAATGAAGGTTGAATCCCCGATTACGGCAAGTGAGTATTTAAGACCCGCTTCTGACGCGCCTTTCGCCATTCCAACACATGCGCCCATGCAAACTATACTTTCAGGGACTGCCAAAGGCTCTGCAACGCCGAGAGAATAACAGCCGATATCGGAATTTATACCGACATCAGGATGCCCTGGACGTGAATCGAGGGCGGAAACCGCTTTTTTTATTGATTGATAACTGTCGATGTGAGGGCAGCCCTGGCAAAGTACGGGAGGTCTTTGAGGAAGATTGTCTATCTTTAAGGATATACTCTCTCTAGGCTTTAGCCCTAAAGCTTCGCGGATATTATCAGGATCAAGTTCACCGCAAGGTATGATTGACTTTCTATTATTTCCTGTGATACCGAAGACTGTTTGTAAAATAAAAGGCTGCCCTTCTTCGATAATGATCACTTTTTCCGCATGAGCGCAAATAGAGCGGATTTTTTTTTCCGGTAAGGGATATGCGCCTATATGCAGATGAATCGGCGCTTCTTTTCCTTCTTTTTTTCGTAAAGCGGTAAATTCTTCAAGATTTTCTTCGTAATAATTCCCGCCTAAACCTGAAGTGATAATTGCAAGGTCTGTAACAACACTTTCTTTTATCGAGCCTGTTAATTTATTAACAGGATGATTTGATGACCATTCTTGAATATCTTTTTGTTTATCAAGCAGATCGGAGTAATTTTTTCGAGCGCAGGAAGGGATTAAAACCCATCCTTTTATATCTGTAGTTTTTGAAACGGGATTTTGATCACGCGCTTGTTTTGGAGTAACGGCTGCTCTTGCATGGGCAAGACGTGTTACAAGACGGACAAGAACGGGGACATTAAACTTTTCAGAAATATCAAAAGCTTCGCGGATCATTTCATAAGCTTCCTGTTGATTTCGCGGTTCAAGGCAGGGAATTAAAGCGAAATTTGAATAAAAACGTGAATCTTGTTCATTTTGGGAACTGTGCATCCCCGGATCGTCTGCAACGGCGATAACAAGCCCGCCTTTTATTTTTAAGAGAGCTGCATTTATTAAAGGGTCAGCCGCTACGTTTAAACCTACGTGTTTAGTTGTTACTAAAGCTCTGCGCCCTGCAAAGGAAACGCCTAAAGCCGCTTCCAGAGCTGTTTTTTCATTGGAACACCATCTTGCAACAGGGCCGCCTTTTTCAAATTCGTCAATTAAATACTGCATAATCTCTGAAGAAGGGGTTCCGGGATAACCGTAAGCCGCGCTTATTCCTGCATGAATCGCGCCTAAAGCGACAGCTTCATCGCCGAGTAACGCAAACCCCGTTTGTGTAAACGCTGTTTGTGCAAACCCTGTTTGTGTTAAATTTTCATTATTCATTTTTCATTTCTCATTGTAAATTTTAATTATTCACTCTTTCAACATATTCATTAGTTTCTGTATTTACAAGGATTTTTTCTCCTTGTTTGATAAAAAGCGGTACGCGCACCGTTAAACCGGTATCTGTCACGATAGGTTTAGTCGCGCCTGTCGCTGTATCGCCTTTAATATAATTTTCGCTTTCCGCTACGATAAAAATAACCTTGTAAGGAATCTGTATATCAATTACTTTTCCTTCCCAAATTGTAAGCTGATAACTATCGCCATCTTTAAGATATAACTTTTTATCGGGATTTTCTTCTATGGATACTTCATATTGATCAAAAGATTCGCTGTCCATAAAGTGATAATTTTCCAAATCCGCATATTGATACTGGCTTGAACGAATCTCAACCTGCGCATCCTCAACTTCCTGCTGTGTAGGGATGGTGAGGCTTAAAACCGAACCGTCTTTAATACTTTTCATTTTTATTCTGGCAACCGCAGTCCCTTTTCCGGGGTTGTGAAATTCTCTGTCAACGACAAGGTAGGGCTGCCCCTTTTGCAGAAGGCATGTTCCTTTTACTATATCTCCGCCTCTAATCATTTTAATCCTCTTTATTTATGTCTTTGTATTAGTTTATCAAAAACGCTTCTTTTAGGGAAGGGGACTTACAATGAGCGCCTTCGAGGATCGTTGTAAGTATGTAAACTCTGTTTGTGCAAATCCCGTTTGTGCAAACAAGGTTTGTGCGCTTTGTTATTGTAAAATCATTTATAATTTGTTATGGTTTATAAATGAAATTTCATGACAGTATTTACAACGAGTCAACATCCTATTCATTCATTAAAACTTTTTTTACGCCTTGTTTGCGCCCCTATCTTTTAAAATGTTTAACAACTATAATGTATAATTTTTTTATCCGCCAGCATATCGCCGCTTTTTTACCCGGTAAGGTTCCTGTATCAAAAGTCGATCATCAATTGGATGAAAAAATTCCTTTTATTCCGGCATGGGTTAAGATTTATTTTGATTTTGTTCAATTTTGGATAAGGATGGTTTCTTTTTTTCTTCACCGGTACAAACGTAAAGCCTATCCTATTGCAAACGAGATTATGTTAACTATGGGGAATCTTTACGCATATGCCGCAGAAGTATATTCCAAGCATATGTCAACTACAAAACGCCCCTTTTATATAACGCGCCCTATTTTTTTATTAATCCATCTGGTTGACCCGCATTTAATGTGTATCCCGAGTTTGCATGTAATGATAGCGATTTACGGTTATACAAAATTTAAAGAGATTTCCATAAGGTTAGGCGATGAGGAAAAATTAAAAGAACAAGCCGTATTGATGAAGCAAGGCGCTCTTGCAATATGCCAAGCGATTCTTTTTGTTAAACAGCATAGCATAAACTGCATACCCGCCGCTTTTTACGCAATGACCTGTTTTTCACCGGAACTTTTCCCTCCGCAAGAAGCTGAAACTTTTACAAAATTGCTTTTTTCGCCACCGCCTGAAAAAAAAGATGTCCCGGATAATTGCCGCGTCCATCCTGCTTGTGCGCCTATAACAAGAATTAATGAGGATGATCAAGAGAAAATAAAAAACCATATCATGACTTTATACAGAAAATTTTTAGAAGAGGGAAAGTCATCGGATACATGGAAAGAGCCTATTTTAAAGTTTCTTAAAACTTTTGATACGGTGCAGAATTAATTTTTTAAGGAGTTTGTTTTAATAAAATGAGTTTGCAAATTCTTTATCAAAGCGAAGACTGTATCGTTGTAAACAAGGAAATAGGGGAGGCCGTAGAAGGCGTTAGCCCTGACAGCTCGATGGTTAACCTAACGGACAAGCTTAAAAATTATTTAAATGTTGATTTTGCTGAGGCGGTTCACCGTGTCGATGTTCCTGTTACAGGATGCGTGCTTTTTGCCTTAACCCCTGAAGCTCTTTCATTTTTAAATTCAGCTTTTGCAAACCATTTTTCTGCAGAAAAAAAAGTTATAAAACGTTATTGGGTGATAGTTGAAAAACCTGACTTTAAACTGCCTAAAAAAGGAAAATTAGTACATTGGATAGTTACTAATACAGAAATGAATAAGTCATTTGCAAATAACGATGATAAAAAAGGCGGCAAAAAAGCGACTCTAAAATACCGTCTTTTAGGAGAAGGGAAAAATTACCTTTTTATTGAAGCGCAACTGCTCTCGGGAAGGCATCATCAAATTAGAGCGCAATTTGCCGCTGCCGGTTTACACATTAAAGGCGACTTAAAGTACGGAGCGAAGCGCAGTGAAAAAAACGGCGGCATCCGCCTTCACGCCCGTTTCATATCTTTCCCCGATCCTAAACCGAGCGGCGGAATAATCAACGTAACAGCTGATCCGCCGCAAATGGATGCCTTATGGGAAGCCGTGCTGGCTGTGAGCGATTAAAAATATAACTTCATTAACTTTTAACCGCTTTTAAAAAAACGCTTTTCCATTTCCACAAAACAGGCCCTGCAAACCCTGTTTGTGCAAACCCGGTTTGTTCAAACCTTGTTTGTGCGCTAATTCGCGCGCGTAAAGCTTCTTCTATCATTTTAAATTCGCTTTCTTTTAATTTTTCTGAAATGAAAGAACCCCAGCGTGATAATTCTTTATTAAACCATGCGTCAAGGTCTTTTTCTGTGATTAAACGCTCTTCTTTTTGATCAATAAAAAAAAGATCAACAGAAAAGTTTTCCTGTTCAAAAGCGCAGGATAATTCGCGTTCGTCCCAAAGACCTAAACCTGTAATTTTTGTAAAAAACTCTTCTTCGGCTTTTGCTAATTTTGCAACTAATTTTTTATCGTTTATTATTTTTTCATCTGTTAATATACGGGAGATGCGTTCTCCCAATCGCGGAGGCGAGGCTAAAAGAATAAGTTTGCCGTTTTTTGCAAGAAGTTTTTTCGCTTTTTTAGCAAGAGAGCCAAACTCGGTTGAAAGGCGTGAAGCCCTTATCAGAATATGATCAAACTCAGAGCAGGAAAAATTTTCTTGGCAAAATTCAGGCGAGGGTATTATTTCTTCTCCCGGCAGGGCGATTTGCGGTTTTTCAGTTTCGTCTAACACTGAGGCGTAGCGGAGTAGAGCTTCGCGGGAGGCTTCGGTGTTTACAAGAGCGGCTGTTAATCCTTCCGGGCAGCGGCGCAAGCTTTCCCATAAAAGGAGCCCGTCATTTGCAAGAGGGATAAGAACGCGGTCTTGACGTGCAGGGTCTGCCGCTTTAAAGATTGTGTCCCTGTCGCTTAGTAATAAAGCGCTTCTTCCCGATTCAAGGCGTTTAAACCAACCTTCTCTTCCTTTTGCAGAAGCTGACCATGAAAGAAACTCTCCACCCGTATCGGAATCGCCTAGAACGATGGCGGCTTGCAGTTCTCTTTTACGTAAAACTTCTTCGCGGATTTTGCTTTCATAACCGACGGTTGACGGAATATAAAACGCTCTTCCTTTTAGCGTGTTCGGCAGATACTGCTGAGCCGCCCAATGATCGCGGTAGGCGTGGGGATAGACGTATCCTTCGCCGTGACCGAAACCTTCAGCGTCGCGGCTGCCGTCGCGTAAATGGTTGGGAACCTCGGCATCTTCGCGTTCCACTTCTTTGAGCGCGTCAAAATAAGCAAGAGCTGTGTTTGATTTGGGAGCGGTTGCAAGGTAGAGGCAAGCTTGGGAAAGAGGAAAGTTCCCTTCTGGAAAACCGATGCGCTCAAAAGCCTGAGCGCAGGAGATAACAACAGAAAGCGCGTTTGGGTCTGCCAAACCTACATCCTCGCTTGCAAGGATTATCATCCTTCTGAAAAGGAACTTGGGGTCTTCCCCTGCGCGGACCATTTTTGCAAGCCAGTATAAAGCCGCGTCAGGGTCGCTGCCGCGAACGCTTTTTATAAAAGCGCTGATTGTATCAAAATGATAATCGCCGTCTCTGTCATATAACAAGGCGCGTCTTTGTATACTTTCTTCTGCAGCTTCAAGGGAAATAACAATCTCAGTTCCTGCAGCGGGGGGCCAGGGGGAAAGGCTTGTTTCTACGGCAAGTTCTATGGCGTTTAAAAGGCTTCGCGCATCCCCGCCTGCCACTTCGACAAGGTGGGAAAGAGCGTCATCTTCAAAACGCACTTGCCATTTTCCGTACCCCCGCTCTTTATCAGAAAGGGTGCGCATGGCGGTTTCTAAAAGTTCTTTTTCACCGAGAGGTTTTAATTGAAAAATACGGCTGCGGCTTACAAGGGCGCGGTTTACTTCAAAGAAAGGGTTTTCTGTTGTTGCTCCGATTAAAATTACTGTGCCGTTTTCCACCCATGGGAGGAGCGCGTCCTGCTGCGCTTTGTTCCATCTGTGCACTTCATCTACAAAGAGGATCGTTCTTTTACTGTAGAGCCTGCTTCTGTCATCGGCGCGGTCGATTACTTCGCGTATGTCTTTTACGCCGGATAGGACAGCGTTTAATTTTTCAAAAGCGGCTCTTGTCGTATTGGCGATAACGGCTGCAAGGGAAGTTTTCCCCGTCCCGGGAGGCCCGTAAAGAATGATCGATGAAAGGCGGTCTGCTTGAATTGCGCGGCGCAGAAGCCTTCCTTGCCCTACGATATGATCCTGCCCGACTATGTCTTCCAAAGTACGCGGGCGCATTCTGTCTGCAAGGGGGTTTGAACTTAAATGAGGAGCTTCATTTTTAGATGAAAAAAGATCACTCATTTACTGGAATTTCTTCTTCTTCAGAATTCCATGAAGGAGCGTTATTACGATCCCTGTATGACCAAACGCCTTTTTGATGTGTCGCCGCAAAAAGGGTATTTTTGTATTGGACAAGATGATTAACAGGGACAACGCCTAATGAAGAAGAATATCGCTCGTTTATCTCGATAGATGAAGGGTCTTCTGTTCCCGGCACTTTGAAAGTATCTTTTTCTATTCCTCCGGAAGCGTTTAATTCCAATTCAACATAACCGAAGGTATAACCTGAGGATGTGGAGTAACTTATATCCTGCCTGCCTGCAAGAAGGAAATACTTATTATCTACTTTGCAAGTTGCAATTGCGCCGCTCGCCCTTCTGCTGTCAGGAAATTCCGCTTTTTTTGTTGCAACCGTATCAATTTGATATAACAACCCGTTTCGGGTGATTGCCGCGATAGTGTTATCCTCTAATTTAATAATCCCGATATAATCAGGCTTTGACGATGAATCGTCAGACAGCGGTATAGGGGCAGCAGAATTATCACGGTAAATACCGCCGCTTGTGCAAATAAAAGTTTCACCGTTATATACCGCGCCTCTAAGAGAGGAAGATGAACCTGCAGGGATTGAAGTTTTAGCAAAATTATTACCGTCATATTTAAAAATAACGCTATCAATAGTATTCTTGTTAGGTTTTCTTGCGCCTATATACAGAATATTATTAGCAGATTGAATATTTTCGATTTCTGTATAATCTTCAAATTCTTTATAATTTGATACCTTTATATCAATCCAATTCCTATTACTACCAAATGAGCTTTTCTTTATTGTAAATTTAAGAGGCGTAATATCTTCAAATAAAAGGACGTATAACAATGAAGAGGTTGCTGCAAGCTGGATAATTTTTGAATCCATTTCATGAGTTGTCCATGATGAACCGTCAAATATGTAAAGGGTTTTTCCTGAAGCGACATACAATGAATCTTTAAATATAACAAAATTGGTAGGCGAGCCTTTAATAAATGCCGTGCGGACTTTTTCCTCTAAAGAAATTGTATGGAATATATCATCATTGCATGAAATAAAAACGGCAAGGAGAGGGATGATAATTATTAAACTTAAAAATATACAAATAAATATTTTTTTTGATTTCATAAACAACCTTCTTAAAATAAGTTTAAAAATGATAACGCGCTGTAAGCATTAAATGCACAAAATTTCCGTCAACCCTTTTTTTAGGATCGTCTGTCCATTCGGGAAACCATGCCCACTCGCTTGCTATACCGAATGACCAATCCGTTGTCGCTCTAAAATATGCGGAAAGCCCGCCTTTTGCATACATCCCGTAGTACACTTTATTGATATAAGTATGCCAGGACATCCCTACTGTCATTGTAATAGGGAATTCAAAACGCCCGAGGATAAATTGCGTTCCGATTTTTAACCCAAGCGGGATAATAAACAGAGCGTTCCTTGCTATAGTGTGTGCAAAAAAACCGGAAATTTCGCCGCCGAGGAAGAAATAAGGGCTAAGGTAATAATTATAATTTAAAGAACCTGAACCGCCTACCTGCGGGTTAAATTTATTAGGGTTCGGTTTTCCGTCAGAATTTAAAAAAAGAGTCGGAAAAGTGACCCCTATACAGATAACAAAGGTTTGATCCCCTGCTACATAAAGATTAGAATCTAAAACATCCCAGTCGGTTTCAACATCCGGGTCATCATCTTGAGCGGCAAGATAAACTGGTAAACAAATCAATAATATCAACATTACGGCTCCCGTAAAAACAGGGTTTGCCTTAAGATGCATAAAAACTCCTTGTAAATTAACTATATATTTTTAACCTGCTTTCATCAATATAGCGGGAAAAACAGCTTCTCTTTAAATATAAACAAATAATAAATAGAGCGGTTACTTATTATTTTACCTAATCATACTTCTATCTAAGCCTAACTGCATATATTCAAGCAAAACAGGGTATCTGGTCAGCAAACCGCCGTATCTTTCTAATTCTTCTAAACGAATCTGGGATTCTATATGGGATTCTGCCCTTCTTCCGAAAGATGACGAAACATAATTACGCTGTTCTGAAAGGAATTCTTCGTACATACGGCGTAATTGACTGTACAGGATAAAATCCGGGAATTTCGCAGATTGAATTGTAAACTTAAAATCTGAAATTTCAGGGAATTTGCTTTTTATTTCCTGTTCCATTTGGTAGTCGGAGTTTCCCGACATTATATTCTCAAGGCGCGAACCGTCATCTAAGGAGGAGATTGCGGTAAGCGTTCTAAAAATGATTATCTCGATATCCTTGGAGGTTTTTCCCATGTATATGTTCAAATCGCTCTGTGATAAAAGGCTGTTTAAAGAAGCGATCCGCACCAGATAATCGGGGTTTATACTGAAAGAAATTTCCCCTTGCAGGTTCCAGGTAAAATCAGTATTTGTAAGCCCTGCGAAAGTTGCGTAAGTGTTTCCTGAAGGGAGAGCGCCGTTGTAATTAAATGGGAACTTTGAATGTTCAAGATGAAAGACAGATATTTTAACATTTGTGGGCAGCAATCTGTACCAAATCCAGCGGAATTCGCCGGAACGTACAAGCTCGCGGTCGATACCGTGGGTCTTTGAACTGATTACACCGTATTGCCCGGGAGGGACTTGAAATTGCACCCAGCCGAAGAAAAAAGCAGTCCCCCCTAAAATAATCAATATAAAAAGGGTGATAAAAAACTTTTTCATACTGTACTATAATAATACATAAGATGATTATTTGGCAAGCTGAGGAATTGCAATGAAGCTTAATTGGCGGTCAATAAGGAGTCCTTATACATGGATTCTTTTTTTTAGTTTAACTCTTTCTATTACCGCTCTTGTCATTTATCTGATAGGCGTTAATTTAAATGATGATTTTTTGTTTTTTTTGCTTTCTGTTTGTAAATATTCGGCTGTTATAGCTCTTTTAAGCGCGGTTTATAAATTATTTAGAAATATAGTATATTTAATTTACCGCCCGACTTTTTACCGTTTATTTAAAATATTGGGTTTTATTATAATAATATTATATTGCGCTGGAATTTTTTATTTTGAAGCGTTTATTACAGTAATAGCAGGAGGTAACGAATGAAAAGATTATACGCCCTAAGAGGAGCTGTTCAATGTGAAAATACTAAGGATGATATTTGCAAGCAGATAGGCCTTATGTACAATGAAATGCTCAGTAAGAACAAACTGGAAGAAGATGAAATTGTATCGGTGATTTTTTCTGTTACCTGCGATCTTGATGCAATTAACCCTTCTACAGCTCTTAGAAGCACAGGAAGAGCGGGAGGAGCTATGTCCCTTTTTTCCGTTCAGGAACCGGAGTGCGTAAATTCTGTTGAAAGGATAGTAAGGGTAATTATTCACTGTTATCTTGATGAAGGCTCAAAGCCTCAGCATGTTTACCGTAACGGCGCAGAAGTTTTAAGACCGGACAGGAAGTAAACAGAGTTTGAGCAAACACCGTTTGAGCAATAAACAATGAGAAGGGAAGAGGGAAATGTTATTAACTGTTGATATCGGGACTACTAATTTTAAAGCATCTCTTTGGGATTTTGACGGAAACCGTTTAGCTTTCGCATCAAGAGCGCTTTCTGTCAGCGAAAAATTTGAAACTGATCCTTCTAAGTGGCTTACAGCTTTTGATGAATGTTGTAAGGAACTGCTCTCAATTTTTTCCGGTTTTAAAGATGTAAAAGCTATTGTCATTAGCGGTAACGGCCCTACGCTTGTTCCTGTGTTTAATGAATATAACGAAAAAAACTTTCAAAATTATTTTTCTTTATGCGATTCAAAAGCGCGTTTATGGCTGGACAGGAGGGCGGCAAAATATCAAGAAGAAGTAAGCGCTGTAATGGGCGGTTATGTCGATGCAAGTTTTTTTCTCCCTAAAATTTTATATATAAAACATGAACAAAACGAACTGTATCAAAAAACTAAATTTTTTCTGGGCTGCCCTGAATATCTTGCATTTATTTTAACAGGAAAAGCGTGTAATGTTTTCCCTTCTCAAGGCTTTGACCGCTGGTTTTGGAATGAAAGCTCTCTTGAAAAACTAAATTTAGATGCTTCAAAATTCCCTTCATTTATAAAACCCGGCGATCTTTTCGGGACGCTTCTTCCTTCAGCATCTAAAAGATTTTGTCTTGCAAAAGAAATCCCTGTAATATCGGGAGGGCCTGATTTTTACGCCTCTCTTTTAGGCTCAGGGGTAACAGGGCAAGGTGAGCTTTGCGACAGGACAGGTTCTTCGGACGGGATAAATCTTTGCACTTTAGAAAAGATAAATGACAATAGCCTTATGTCATACGGTCATCCTATTAAACCTTTTTGGAATTTATCAGGTTATTTAAATACTACAGGTAAAGCAGTAGATTGGGTATGCGCTCTGTTAGGTGTAACAAAATTTGATGATTTTATTTCACTTGCAAAAAACTGTAAAAGCGGTTCAAACGGCGTTCTTTTTCTGCCCTATCTTGCAGGTGAGAGAACTCTTAACGGGGAAACCTCAGCTCTTTTAAGCGGGCTGACTCTCGGTACCGGGCGGCAAGAACTTGCAAAATCTGTTTTAGAAGGGATAGCTTTTGCAATTAAAGATATTCTGACTGTGATGGAAAGAGCGGTAAGTAAAGAACTCTTAGGCAGTTTAAAAACGCCAGTTGATATGCGCGTAACAGGAGGGCTTGCCGGCTGTTCTTATCTAAACCAAATAAAAGCGGATATTACAGGGCTTGAAATTATAGAAGGCGTTCACAAGGAAGCAGAACTTTCAGGCTTAGCGATGATAGGCTCCTGTTATCTTGGAAAATTTAATTCATACAAAGAAGCGTCCTGCGCTTTTTACCGTATTGAAAGAACTTATGAACCAAAGCTAAATAATAAAAGTTTTTATGATGAAATGTTTTATAAGTATCTGTCGATGAAAAAAGCTTTTAAATAAAAAAGTACTAAAGCAGCGAAAACTTTCAGATACACGAAAACTTCCAGATACTTGTCCAATCCGGTCTTTCAGTGTAAAATCCCCTTTACATGACAAATTTTGTACATCTCCATGTACATTCTGACTATTCTCTGGCAGACGCTTCCAGTTCGGTCATAGCTTTAGCGGATAAAGCCGAGGAATTAGGGATGACCCATCTTGCTTTAACAGACCACGGTAATATGTTCGGAGCGATGGATTTTATCGCCGCTTGTAAGGAAACCGTTTATTATGACGAAAAAGGGAAGGAAAAACATAAAAAACGTAAAAATCCTGTAAAACCGATAATCGGTTGCGAAGTTTATGTCGCTCCGTCATCGCGTTTCGACAGAAAGGAAGCGGAAAACGAAAGGAACAACAATCACATGGTGCTTCTTGCGGCAAGCCAGGAAGGTTATTTCAATCTGGTAAAACTTTGTTCCCTTGCATTCATGGAAGGTTATTACAGAAAGCCGCGTATAGATAATGATTTGTTAAGGGAACATCATGAAGGGTTGATCGCGCTTTCCGCCTGCGCGTCAGGAGCGATTTCCTCTCTTATTTCATCCGGTAAATTTGAAGAGGCGCATACTAAGGCGGTTTTTTACCGCGATCTTTTTGGAAAAGATAATGAAGGGAATCCAAACTTTTATCTTGAGTTGATGGATCACGGGATTCCTGCTGATGTACTAAAAGGTTCTAATTTTTCTCAAAAAGAAATTAATGAATACATTATTAAAATTTCCAAACAAACAGGTATACCTTTAGTTGCAACGAATGATGTCCACTACATAGAAAGAGATGATTATGTATCGCATGATATTTTGCTTTGCATAGGGACTAAGAAAAAAAGAACAGACGAACAGCGTCAAAAATATTACGGAGATCAGTTTTATTTTAAAACAGGTGATGAAATGGCATCGATCTTTAGCGAATACCCTGAAGCTATCGAAAACACTGTCCTTATCGCGCAGCGTTGTAATTCTAATGTACCTAACAGAAATAAAGAATTAAAAAAATATCTTCCAGATTTTGAGATACCTTCCGGTTTTAAAAGTGCTGATGATTATTTACGTTATCTTACAATGGAAGGGCTTAAAATGCGTTACGCCGATAAAATGACGGCTAACGGTACTGAATGGAAAATAATAAAGGAAAGAGCCGAATACGAGCTTAATACAATTATAAATGAAGGTTTTACAGGTTATTTTCTAATCGTAGAAGACTTTATTAAATTTGCAAGAGAGAACGATATACCGGTTGGCCCAGGACGCGGATCGGGAGCGGGATCAATTACCGCCTACGCATTGCAGATAACGGATGTTGAGCCTTTAAAGTATAACCTTCTTTTTGAGCGTTTTTTAAACCCTGAAAGGGTTGATATGCCCGATTTTGATATAGATTTTGCAAATGACGGGCGCGAGTCTGTCATTGAATATGTTACAAAAAAATACGGGATTGACAGAGTAGGGCAGATCATCACCTTTGGCACCTTAGGAGCAAAAGCTGTTGTAAAAGATGTTGCGCGTGTTTTAGGAATCTCTATAGATGAGTCTGAAAAAATTACAAAGCTTATTTCAAAAGCGCCAAAAATAAAATTAGATAAGGCGATCAGCGAAGAACCGCGTCTGCTTGAATACGAGCAAAACCCCCGTTATACAGAACTTTTTAAAATGGCAAGAAAACTCGAGGGGCTTAAACGCAATTCTTCAATACATGCGGCAGGCGTTGTAATCGGAAAGTTTCCTTTAATAAATTTAGTCCCTCTTTATAAAGAAAGCGAGTCAAAGCAAAAAAATTCAGACGGTGTTTCTTCGATTTATTCAATCACTCAATATGATAAATATCATTTAGAGTCTTGCGGTCTTATTAAAATGGACTTTTTAGGTTTAAAAACACTGGATGTAATAAAAAACACCGAAATTTTAATACGCGGCAGGGGAGGGAAATATTCCGGCTTTTCAGCAGATAAAATCCCTGAAGACGACAAAAAAACTTTTAAAATGCTAGGCGAAGGCAACTGTTACGCGATATTCCAGTTTGAAGAAGATTTTATACAAGATTATGTTAAAAGATCAAAACCTTCTTCGATAGAAGATTTAATAGCGCTTAACGCGATGAATAGACCAGGCCCCATGCAAAACCTTCCTCATTATGTCGATTGTAAATCCGGGAAAACCCCTATCACTTATCCTGATCCGAGCCTTGAAGAAGTGTTAAAAGAAACATACGGGGTTATTGTTTATCAAGAGCAGGTAATGCAGGCGGCGCGGATTATCGGCGGTTTTTCTCTCGGTTCTGCGGATGAACTGCGAAAAGCGATGGGGAAAAAAATCCTTGAAAAAATGGAAGAAGGAAAAGTAAAATTTATAAAAGGAGCGATAGAAAAAGGTTTTAAAGAAAAAAAGGCGCTTGAAATATGGGATAATATAGTCCCTTTTGCAGGTTACGGATTTAACAAAAGCCATTCTGCAGCTTATGCAATTATTGCGTACCGTACAGCTTATCTGAAAGCAAACTTTCCGGCAGAATTTATGGCGGCTAACCTTACAAACAATATTGAAAGCTCTGATAAAGATAAACTTTCTAAATGTATAGAAGAAACAAGAAAAATGGGGTTGGTTGTCGATCCTCCAGATATTAATCATTCCGATATTGTATTTACTGTAGTGGAAGGCAGAATCGTTTACGGTTTTAAAGGGATTAAAGGTGTCGGGAATATACCTGCACAGGAAATTATAAGATGCAGGGAAGAAGGGCCGTATAAAAGTTTTATAGATTTTCTTAACAGGGTTGATATAAAAGCTGTTTCTAAAAAAGTTATTTTACTGTTAATCCAAACAGGCGCTTTTGATAATTTAGGGACTGCAAGAGAATTACTGGAAGGAAATTGTGAAAGAGCGGTAGAATACGCGCTTAAATCAAAAGAAGATAAACAATACGGTCAATCAAGCCTTTTCGATGATGCCTCTCAAGAATATGCACCCGAATTTAAATTTGATGAAATTCCTCCAAAGAGCAGGACAGATAAATTAAATCAGGAAAAAGAGCTTATCGGTTTTTATTTTTCAGGTCATCCCTTAGATGAATATAAAGATTTATGGAAAGAAAGTGTAAATGTAAATCTTGCGCATAACGAAAAATTAAAAACCGGTAATTGTATTTTAATAGGTGTAATAAAAAAAATAAAAAGTATTTTAACCAAACAAGGAAAAAAAATGGCTTTTGCAACCCTTGCAGATTATAACGGGGAAATTGAACTTACATTTTTTTCTAATGCATGGGAAAAACTTAACGGAAGGCTTGAAAACGATAAAGTTTATATTTTTAAAGGAAAGATAGAATATTTAAAAGAAAAAGACAAATATGGTTTTCTTGTAGATGATATCGTTAACCGTTTTGAAATAAAAAACATGATTAAAGATATTAAAGAAGCGGAAGAAAAAGATAAAATGCACAGAATAACATGGCTTTATATGGCGGATTTAAAAAGTTCATATATAACTAAGGTTAAAAAAGGTAATTATACAATAATCGGTTATTTAAAAAGATTAAATGAAACAAAGGATTCTAAAAAAAATGATATGGCATTCGCTACCTTACAGGATTTTGACGGAGAAATTGAATTAATCTTTTTTAGCAAGGTTTATGCAAGCTGCAGGCATTTATTAAATCTAAATGATATGATCGCGTTAAAAGGTACGATAGACCCTGATAAAGAAAGAGATGAAAATAAAAGAACTTTTTTTGTAAGCAGTATTGCGGATTTACCGCAGTTAAGCAGGATGGCTGTTAAAAAAGACGCGGCAAGTGAAAAACCTTTAATCCCCGATCTTTCAAGTGATGAAGAAAAACAAAAAATTGATATAGTGCATATAAAATTAACTGCCGTTGAAAGATATAATAAAGATGAATTAATCGAGTTACGGGATTTTTTGGCTGAAAATTCCGGTTCATTTATTACATATATTCATATTCCTGTAAATGAAGGTGAAACAACAATGAGGGCTTTTTCAGGATTGGACATGACAAAAAACGGATTAATTGACGGTTTAAAAAAATGCAGATGCGTCTGTGATGTATGGAGGAAATGATGAGCATTATTTTTGGTTTATTTGCAAGCTGTATAGGTATCTATTCTTTATTAATACTTGCCCGTATTATTATGTCGTGGTTCTCAAGGTCTGTTCCCGGAGCGATAACAAATTTCTTAACTAAAGCGACAGACCCTTACCTTGATTGGTGGAAAAATAAAGTAAGTTTAAGAATCGGCCCTTTAGATATGTCTATAATATTCGCTATTGTAAGCCTTTCGCTCCTTCAAACTATTTTGCATATGCTTTCTGTTTCTCAAAGAATCACTATAGGTGTTTTATTGGCAATCGCTCTATCTGCAATTTGGTCAATAATTTCATTCATCGCAGGTTTTTGCCTTATTATTATACTTTTAAGAGGTTTCGCATATCTTACAAACAGAGATATGTTAAGCCGCTTCTGGGGTACAGTTGATTCAATGTCACAGCCGGTTTTATACCGCATAAATAGAATTGTTTTCGGAAACCGTATAGGAAATTTTCTGCAAGGAATTATTTTTTCAAGTTTAATATTGCTTGGAATAATAATAGGAGGAAAATTTCTTGTCGCGCTTCTTGCAAACATATTCAGATCATTACCGATATAATGTTTCTCCGTTCGCTTACTTCCCCGTTAAAAAAAATATTTAAAAATAAGGATACATTAATTTCCAAACTTTCCCGTCTTGGTATTTTTACAGTAGCGGATTTAATTCAGCATTTTCCAAGAAAATGGGAAGACAGAAGCTTTATTGTTCCAATAAGCGATTTTCAAAAATCAAATGTATGCACAATAATAACAGTTTTAGCAAAAGAATGGATAGGCTATAATAAATCAACATTAAAAGTTTTAATCGAAGATATTTTCGGAACAAAGGCAGTATTAATGTTTTTTAATTGCCGAAAACGGCAATGGCTTATAAATCAACTAATTATTGGAAGCCGATATAATATTTACGGTACTTTCAAATATAATTTTAAGGAAATACAATCAAGTGATTTTAAGTTTGAACCGATATCAAATGATAATAATTTTAATAAAATATTTCCTGTTTATCCTTTAACAGCAGGGCTTACGCAAAATGTTTTATGTAAAATAATAAAAACTCTTCTAACTGATAATTTAAAAAATATTGAAAACGAGCTTCCAGATGAAATAATTAAAAAAAATAATTTATTATCAAAAAGCGAAGCTATAAAAACCCTGCATTATCCGTCAAAAATGGAAGATATAGAGAAAGCAAGGCAAACATTAATTTATGAAGAATTGTTTTACCTTGAAATAATGGTAGGAAAACGCGCAATAGAAAGGCGTAAATTAAAAAAAATTGATAGCGTTAATGAAAAGATTGAGTTTACTTCTTTACAAAAAAGATTAATAGAAAGACTGCCTTTTACTCTAACTAAGGGGCAGGAAAACGCTGTTACGGAAATAAACCGGGATATGAGTTCCAATATACCGATGTCGCGTTTATTGCAAGGCGATGTCGGTTCAGGAAAAACCCTTGTCGCTTTTTTAGCCGCTCTTTTTGTTTTAGAAAGTCAAAAGGGAAAAGAAAAAGGGCAAGTTGTAATCATGGCTCCGACAGAATTACTATCCCGCCAGCACGCAGATAATGCCTCCCGCCTTCTTGAACCTTTAGGTCTAAGCATTGCGTATCTTACAGGGAATGTAAAAGCAAAAGGACGCAAAGAACTTTTAAAAAATTTAAAAGAAGGGACAATTGATATTGCTGTCGGGACTCACGCTCTTTTTTCAAATGATGTTGAATATAAAAATTTATCGCTTGTTGTAATAGATGAACAGCATCGTTTCGGCGTAACACAGCGTTCGTTAATAATGTCAAAAGGAAACAATACAAATCTTTTAATGATGAGCGCGACTCCCATACCGCGCACGCTTGCTTTAACAGTATTTGGCGACATGGATGTATCAATTATAAAAGAAATGCCGGAAGGAAGACTGCCGATAAAAACCCATCTTGCAAAAGCGTCTAACGCTCATTTGGTATACGAATATGTCAGAAAAGAACTTGAAAAAGGAAAACAGGCATATTTTGTTTACCCATTAATTGATGAAAAAAATACGCAGGATTTTTTTCAAGGCGCTTACAGTGAGATGCAAAGAAGAGATGCTTCATGTAATGATGAAATAAAAGAAGCAAACACTGTTTACGCCCAAACAGCGTCTGCGGTTTCTATGGCGGAAAAATTAGCCAATGAATATTTCCCAAAATTTAAAACCGCTCTTATCCACTCAAAATTAAATGAAGATGTAAAAAAACAAACGATGGACGATTTCCGTAAAGGTGAAATAAAAATACTGGCTGCAACAAGCGTAGTGGAAGTAGGTGTCGATGTACCTAACGCAACTTGTATGATCATAGAGAACGCGGAGCGTTTCGGTTTATCGGCATTACACCAATTAAGAGGGCGGGTAGGAAGGGGAAAAGTTCAATCATATTGTTATTTAATTTATGATGATAATTATACAGAGGATGCAAAGGCGCGTCTTTTAATTATGCATGAAAACACCGATGGATTTATCATCGCGGAAGAAGATTTAAAACTTCGGGGGCCGGGTTCTATTGCAGGCACCGAACAGTCAGGTTATTTTACTCTTGGGATAGCTGACCCTATCCGCGACATAGAAGAACTGGAGAAGGCGCGAAAAGATGTTTTCGATATTTTAGAAAGCGATCCTGGTTTATTGCTTGACGGTCACAGAGTAATCGCCCGCGTACTTGAAGAAGCGCCGCCTTTTAACGAAATGACAAGCATGGTTTAAAGTAAAAAAGCGCAAAATTGTTGTTCACTTTCTTTTCCAGTATCTTGTTAGGATTATGATCAATCAATGATAAATAGCTTTCAATTGATATTATTTTGGCCAAACAATTAAAGGCCTTCTGTTCCCTGTCGGTTGGATTGCCGTGCCTTCGGGAAGCCCCATCGGGGATTGTTTTTCAATTAAGGGTTCTAAGGCTTCGGGTTTAATTATTATTTTTTTTTCTTTTTTAGCTTGTTCTATTTTAAAAGCCGGTTTAGGTTCAGTTTTTTTCGTTGTTTTCGGTTCCGGTTTTTTGACGGTCTTAACTTCAGTTTTTTTCGTTGTTTTTTTGACAGGTTTTGCGGCGGGTTTTGAAGATTTAGAAGCGGGTTTCTTTGTTGACTTAATTACCGGTTTTTTAACAGATTTTGCCTTCTTTACAGCCGGCTTTTTTGCTATTATTTCTGTTTTTTTAACCTTTTTTGCAGAACTTGTAGAGGCTTTCTTCTTTATAGTCTCTTTTTTCATAATACCCGCCTTTGGATAATTATTTTGTATTCTTTTATTGAACTATAGCACAAAATATTTATAATGTGAACTTTATTTTAGAAAAAATTGATATTTTTTCTTATATTTATATATTTTTCTAACAGATTCTGATATAAAAATGCGCAAATAAGCTGTTTATTTTAGAAAACGCTTTTATTCATCCCAAGGATTGACTAAATTTATCCCTTCAATATCCGCAAAATCCTTTACATTGCCGGTAATCAATATCATATTATGAAAAATTGCAGAAGCTGCGATTAATGAGTCATTTACCGGCAAGTTCCTCTTAGTTGTTGCAAGAAGCTTGCCCCAGGTGTAAAAAAGTTCATTATCAAGCGCGATAATCCTTTTATTAAATTGCTGAGGTAACTTTTGGTATAACCAAATTGAAAGTTCATGCTTTTTTTTGCTGACAGGGAGTTTTTCTACACCAAAACAAAGTTCCCCAATTGTAATCGCTGATAAATATACATATTTCCAGTCGATGTTTTCTAAATACATTTTTACATTTTGATTGCATTCCGTTTTATTTATTTCTGTTAAAACATTTGTATCCAAAAGATACTTCATAATTCAAGCTCTCTGATTTTATCCGTGATTCTGGGCGGTAATTCCAATTCAACGCCGAAAAGCGGGGATTTTTGAAAAAACTCTATTATGGATTCTTTTGGAGAGATCAATTCTTCATATTCTTTATAAGAAATTATTACCGCTTTTTTCTTTTTATGAACTGTAATAATTTGAGGTTCTATTTGAGACGCATTTACAACTTCGCTGAACATGGCTTTCGCTTCTTGTAATTGCCATTCTTTTTTTAAAATAGTCATACTAGTCAGATTTTATTATTTAAAAATTTATTAGTCAAGTTGATTCTTACTTTTTTTTTTAATAAATGCTAACCTAGCTCTATGTTTAACAGTATCAGAGGCATGCTAAGCGCAAAAGGCACAGAGGCGGTTTATCTTCTTTCAGGCGATATAGAGTGGGAAATCGTTATGCCTGTAAATGATATGCATACGCTTTCACTTAATGATGAGTGCAGGGTTCTCACTTGGCTTTATCATCGTGAAGATCAAATGAAACTTTTCGGTTTTATTGATGATAAAAGACGCAATACCTTTTTGGAGTTAATAAAAGTTGAAGGTATAGGCCCTAAAGCCGCTGTTAAAATTATGAGCGGTATCAGCCAAGATGATTTAGAAAAAGCACTTGATAACGCCGATGTAAACCGGCTTGAAGCGGTTCCCGGGCTTGGGAAAAAAACAGCGCAGAAAATGGTTTTATCTTTAAAAGGTAAATTAGTTTCTTCGCAAAGTAAAATGTCTTTATCTTCTGCATATAATGATTTAATTGAAGCTTTAGTTGGAATGGGTTATGACAGGCGGCAGGCAAATGAAGCTTTAAAAAAAGCAGAAGACTCTATCGGAGCGGATTTAAAAGAAGCGGAAAGAGAAAAAATTCTTTTTAAAGAAGCGATAATTTATTTAAGCGGTGTATAAGAAAAAATAAAAGAGAGCATGATTTTATGGAAAAGAAAAAGTTAAACAATGAAAAAAATACACCTGATTTTTCTCTGGTTCGTCCTGAAACCATAAAAGAAGATACTCAAGATACCGCTCTTCGCCCGCGCACGCTAAAAGAATTTTTAGGGCAGAAGGCGATGAAGGATAATTTAAATATTTTTATAACAGCGGCAAAAGAAAGAGGGGACAGCCTTGATCATGTTTTTTTAATCGG